>Ga0157371_10000180_pt1 | contig 92616 bp, 78 predicted proteins | sample C45metaG_FD_113462 | JGI IMG/M metagenome (GOLD analysis project Ga0157371, IMG submission 113462) | Corn rhizosphere microbial communities from Kellogg Biological Station, Michigan, USA - C4-5 metaG | ecosystem: Host-associated > Plants > Roots > Rhizosphere > Soil | place: USA: Michigan...
AAAGCGGAGAGCAGGACTAACTTAAAAAAAAGCGAATGACAATGCGCTCCAAAAAAAATCGCTTATATTTTACTTCATATCATATACTAATGGCGCAACCTGCATCATGATTAACATTAAGATCTGATGGTTTCTTACGCCAGGAAAGCAATTGGAGTATTCCATAGGTCAATTTCCCTAACTATAGCTTCTGAGAAATTGAAACTTCCGCATTAATTTTATTCAGGTTATCACGGATAAGATTTAAATCTTCGGCCTCCATATTTTTTAATGGAATAACCAGCTGTGTGGCCATCGAATCTACATCGCCTCCCCTGTCTTTATAAGTCTGTACAATTACGTCATCACCTTTGGTATGGATATATAATTTACCTGAAGTAGTTGTACCATAATAGTCCATATCTTTAAATTTCGATAACTTAAATGCGAAATACTCCGTTTTACCGTTATTAAAATACCGCTTGTAACGGCAAAAACCATTGTTGGTAACATTTAGCTCATAACGTTTTACCTGATCGCTTTCCTGGCTACTGTCATAATGATCAGTAAGCGTTTTATGAAGATAAAGGGCATATTGCTCCATGGATTCGGGGTCTGAAAAAGCACATAAAAACATACAAAAAGCCGAAACAAGGGATATTTTCAAGCAGAGTGTAAACTTTTTCATCGGGTTAGCGTTTTAATCATACCAATTTAATTAAAATCATAAATTTGTATATGAGTTTTTCTCCACAATCAAGAGTTTGGATATACCAAAGCGATCGCAAATTTACTTCTACGGAAGAAACTGAGATCTTAAACAAATTGGCAGCTTTTACTAACCAGTGGAAAGCACATGGAAATGAATTGCTTGCAAAAGCAGAAGTACGTTATGGCTTTTTTATTATCCTAACAGTAGATGAAAGTCAGGCTGGTGTTACCGGTTGCTCCATTGATAGCTCTGTTCGTCTAATTAAAGAAATTGAACAGGAGTATCACGTAGACCTTTTTAACCGTTTCAACATTGCCTATAAAGTAAATGGAGAAGTTGTGGTAAACAGCAAGGAAGATTTTGAAACTTTGGTAAATATAAAGCAGGTAACACCAGAAACTATTGTATTTAACAATATGGTTCAAAACCTGGCTGAACTTGAATCTAAGTGGGAAGTTCCTTTTCAAAACAGCTGGCATTCTACCGTTTTTGCACATTTACTTTAAGCCTGTGTTCATCGTAGATCTTAAATACATTGTTCCGCTAACCGAGTTAGATGCACATATGGAAGCCCACGTGCAATATTTAAAGAAATACTATAAAAAAAACATTTTCGTGGCTTCGGGCAGAAAGGTGCCCCGAACCGGTGGAATTATTCTGGCCCTGGCTAAAGATGAGGCTGAATTGAAAAAAATCCTGATGGAAGATCCCTTTTATAAACACCGTTTGGCCGATTTCACGATTACACATTTCCTAACCTCACAGCACCACCCTGATCTGGAATCTCTTTTAGGCTAACTGGTTCAGAAGACCTGTTGCTATTGCAGCTATTTTTTACTGTCAGCCAAACAATTAGCTAACAAAAAACATTATATTGGTTAAATCAAATAATGTGTATGAAGCGCTGGCTAAAAATCTCTTTAAAAATTGTATCGGTTTTAGTTGTACTGATTATATTAACCTGGCTGGCAGGTGCGTTTTACATTAGCCGCAATAAGAAAGAAGTGCTGGCTTCTATCCTTTCGCAACTGAATAAAAATTTAAATGGACAGATTACTGCCACTAGTATGGAGCCAACGCTTCTGAAAAGCTTTCCGGGAGTTTCGGTATCACTAAACGGTGTTCTACTGAGAGATAGTTTATGGAACCAACATAAACACGATCTTTTAAAAGCACAGGATATAGACGTCTCTTTAAATGTGCTCTCACTTATTGTAGGCAATATCAATATTAAACAAATTGCGATTAATAATGCTTCCATTTATATCTATACCGATTCTACAGGCTATAGCAACACCAGTATTTTTAAAAGTAAATCAAAAACCGATAAAAAATCGTCATCAAAATCCTCCGCACTAGAAGTTAAAAAGATTGATTTTAATAAGGTGAGTTTAATATTGGACAATAAAAAAAGGTTCAAGTTATTCAATTTTGATATTGATCAGATCCAGGGCAGAATGAAATATCCTGATAGCGGCTGGACAGGTAAAATCAAGTTAATGACTAAGGTAAACAGTTTCGCCTTTAATACGCGTAAAGGCAGCTTTCTAAAAGATAAAACCTTAGAAGGAACCTTAAACGCACATTACAACCGGGATCTCGACGCAGTAATACTAAATCCCGAAATATTAAACATTGGTGGCCATCCTTTCAAAATAGGTGCTAAAATAGAATTAGATAAATCTGCTTTTGCCATTAGCATTGCTGTTGATGATATTTTGTTCAGAGATGTTGCCCTGCTCTTATCACCTAACATTTCTTCAAAACTTTTAAAATTTGGCATTGAAAAACCGATCAATATCCGGGGAAATATCGTTGATGACGGGTCAGGAAAATACGGAGATCCCTTAATTAAGGTCGGCATAACAGTAAGAGATAATGTGGTTTCTATTCCGGCAGGCAAATTAACAGCATGTAATTTTGATGGCTCCTTTACTAATCGTGATACCGTTGGCGGCATTATTGGCGACGAAAACTCGTCCATTAAGTTCCACAGGCTCACGGCAAAATATTTTAATGCGCCGCTTAAAATCGACACCTTCACGGTAAATAATTTAGCTCGCCCGATTGCCACCGGATTAGTCACCTCACAATTTCCCCTAACCAACTTAAACAATTCGTTAGGTACAAACGATTTTGAATTTAAAAACGGTACAGCGAACTTAAGGTTATATTGCAAAGCCGATATTGATAATTTCAGGTTCACAAAACCGGTTGTTTCGGGTAAAATACAGATTGCCGATGCAGACATCCTTTATATCCCCAGGAAGTTGCACCTGGTAAAAAGTGCTTTAAACATCAATTTTAACCAGAATGATTTATCGATACAGAACGGGCATTTCCAATTGGGCAAAAGCGAGCTCAATGTAAGCTGTAGCATCGCCAATTTTGCCAACCTGTATTATACGGCTCCCGAAAAAATATTGGTGAACTTAAAAATGTCGAGCCCTCAACTCTACCTAAAAGAGTTCTTACCCTTCTTAGGGCCGAGAACAGCGAAGAAAAAATCGAGTGGAAACAAACAAGTGGTTTCGAAAGAGCTGAGCAATGTATTGGAACTTTCGAAAATGAATATCCGTTTAACGGTTGATAAAGCCATTTACGATAATTTTCTGGCCAAAAACCTTGATGCTGATATTTCATTGCGCGGAGGCGGCATTTTTTTCAATAAAATCAGTGTGGCTCATGCTGGCGGACAATTATCGCTTGATGGGAATATTATGCAGGAGGCCGCCTCTAACAGTTTTAAAATCAATTCGAAAATTAGCCATGTAAGTGTTAAAGATTTCTTCTACTCTTTCGATAATTTTGGACAGAATACCATTACCAACAAAAATTTAAAAGGTTATTTGTCGTCGTTGGTTAACATTTCTGGCAGGATATCACATACAGGAAAAATTCTTCCACGATCGATAAATGGTAAAGTGGTGTTCAATCTGAACAATGCCGCACTGGTTAATTTCAATCCGATGGTTAAGGTTGGAAAATTTGCTTTTGCCAACAGGAACCTATCAAACGTAGAAATCAAAAACCTTGATGGAACCCTTAACATCCATGGTGATAAGGTAGAAATCAGTCCAATGCAGATAAACTCCAGCGCTTTAAACTTTAACGTAAAAGGCACTTACGCTTTAGGAAGTGGTACAAATGTAGAGATGGACATTCCACTGAGAAATCCAAAAGGAGATGAAAACTTAACCAAATCAGAAAAAAGAGAAGCCCGTATGCGTGGAATCGTATTGCACTTAAAAGCTATTGATGACGAAAAAGGCGGAATAAAGATCAGGTGGAATAAGGATCATGATTAATAGAAGAAAAATGTAAGATGGATGATGGAATTTAAATTACCCTCATCCATCTTACATCGACCATTTTACATTAAAAATCCAGCGGCCCTAATCTGTTCATATTTCTTAAAATCAGGTATTGACGGTGCCTGATGTATGGGGTTGCATTTTTGGGTGTCCACCTTCTGGGGTTTGGAAAACAGGAAGCAATTAAAGCGGCTTGTTTCTTAGTTAATTTTGTACAGGATTTACCATAATACTCCTGGGCAGCAGCCTCGGCACCATAAATTCCATCACCCATTTCGATTACGTTCAGGTAAACTTCTAATATTCTTTCTTTGTTCCAAAACAGCTCTATAAGTAAAGTAAAATAAGCTTCAAAACCTTTTCTTATCCACGATCGGCCAGGCCACAGGAAAACATTTTTAGCTGTTTGTTGCGAAATGGTACTCCCGCCCTTCACCCTTTTTCCTTTGGCATTACTGGCAAAAGCTTTCTCAATAGCTTTCATATCAAAACCGATATGTGTTAAAAAGAGCTGATCTTCAGCAGATACAGCGGCCCTTTTCATATTATCAGAGATATCATCAAACTTAACCCATTTTTTTTCCGTTTTAAAAGGTTTCCCATCCGCTTTACGCTCAATGTTCCGTAGTACCATTAAAAGGGTAATAGGTGGATTAATAAAACGCAGCGCGATTACCCAAAACACAGAAACCAACAAAAAATATAAAAATACTTTCGTAGCCATATTGGTAATCTTCTTCAGAAGAGGGTATTTTGCCTTACTTTTGGTTCTGCTTGTCTGCGTTTTCGCCATGACGCAAAGGTAATTAAAGGGACGGAAGATGGGAAATGCAGAGGCCTGGAATAACGTGAAAAGTTTTTGCCATCAAAATAACAAAACCAAAATGCAAAATTCTTGTGGTAAACCTTTATTGTACATTAAAATCAGTTTGTTTATGTATTTTGGGATTCATATTTTAAACAGAATGCAAACAAAATTAACTAAATGAAAAAGCTAGGCTATCTCTTTCTTGCTGTTACACTATGGGGCTGCAGTATAACCAAAAACGTCAATAACAGTTCTGAAAAGTGGATGACACTTTTTAACGGGAAAGACATTAAGGACTGGAATGTTAAAATCCATCACCACGATTACAATGTAAATGTCGGAAATACTTTTAGAGTCGAAAATGGAGTTATTCAGGTGCGATATGACCAATATGGCGATTTCAATGATCAGTTCGGTCATCTTTACTATAAAACACCATTTTCTTATTATCACTTAAAACTAAAGTATCGCTTTGTTGGCGAACTGCAAAAAGGGGCACCCAGTTATACCCTGCGGAATAGCGGTGTGATGTTCCATTCTCAGGACCCGAAAACGATGCCTAAGGAACAAGACTGGCCAATTTCCATTGAGATGCAGTTTTTAGGCGGCTTGAGTGATGGCCGTCCACGCCCAACAGGAAATATGTGTTCTCCTGGTACAGATATTTTTTATCACGGCAACTTATATGATGGGCATTGCCTGGACTCCAAATCAAAAACTTACGATGGTGACCAATGGGTATCTGCCGAATTGATTGTTCTCGGCGATTCGCTTGTAACGCATATTATAAACGGCGATACCGTTTTACAATATAGCAAACCACAGATTGGTGGCGGGGTAGCTAACCGTTACGACCCGAAAATTAAAATTGACGGAAAAGCCCTTACTCAGGGTTTTATTGCCTTACAAAGTGAAGGACAGCCGGTAGATTTTAAAGATATTCAGATTATGGAGCTTCCTCACTACAATAAGAAAAAATCTAATTAAACATTTTTCGATATCATACGTTACAACAACATGAAAGTTGCATTAATTACAGGCGGAAGCAAAGGAATTGGTTTCGGCATTGCCGAATCACTTTTAAAAGAAGGCTATAAAGTAGCCATTACCAGCAGGACAATGGCCAGCGCAAACCAGGCCGCATCTCATCTGGTAGCATACGGTGACGTATTGGCCATTGAAGCAGATGTTGTGGATTTTAAATCTCAGCAGGATGCTGTAAATCTGATACTCGAAAAATGGGGACAATTGGATGTACTGATTGCCAATGCAGGTGTTGGTCATTTTGCACCGGTTGATGAATTGGATATAGATTTATGGAAAGAAACCATTGACACCAATTTAACAGGTGTTTTTTACAGCATTAAAGCCTCGGTAGAGGAGATTAAAAAAACAAAGGGACATATCTTCACCATTTCCAGTTTGGCAGGCACGAATTTTTTCGCCGGAGGATCGGCTTATAATGCCAGTAAATTTGGCTTGACCGGTTTTACTCAATCGATTATGCTCGATTTAAGAAAATATGGCGTAAAGGTAAGTACCATTATGCCAGGATCGGTAGCGAGCCATTTTAACGATCATCAGCCGAATGCTGAAGATGATGCCTGGAAAATCCAGCCAGAGGATATGGGCAAATTGATTGTTGATTTATTAGCCATGCCAGCAAGAACACTACCAAGCAAAGTGGAAATCAGACCAACAACACCAAAAGGATAGTAAGAGTGGAAGATGTGAGATGGATGATGGAAGATGTAGTTAATTCTACGACATGAATAAATTATTCTTATTTTTTACTGCGGGAAGCATTAATTGTTTCCCGTAGACTTTGCTAATTTAACGTCATTTTAGTCTGTTTTATACTAGTAATTATTATTTACAATATAAATTGCCCTGACTTTGTTACAAAAAATGCAATTATTTGGGTTGACTTTGTTACAAAATCAATAAAATAGAGTTTAAACAATCTATTAAGGAAAATTTAAATCAATTGAAAAATCAATACAGAAAATTGTTCACTCAATCGTCTCCATCATCTCTCTTACCTTATCCGTTTTCCATAAAAAAAGTCCCGATGAAAATCGGGACTTTTTTATTGATTCTTTAAAGGATGCTTATTCAGCGATTACTTCGAAAGGAACCTGAACTTTAACTTCTTTGTGTAAGTTTAAGTTAGCTACATATTCGCCAACAAATTTAGGTTCAGTTTCGAAAGTGATACGACGACGGTCAACATCAAAGCCTTGAGCTTTTAATGCTTCAGCAATCTGGATGGTGTTAACCGCTCCAAAGATTTTTCCGCTTTCGCCAGCTTTAGCACCGATTGAAAGTTTAACATCAGTTAAACGCTCAGCAACACCTTCAGCATCTTTCTTAATTTTATCTTGTTTAAAAGCAGCTTGCTTTAAATTTTCAGCTAAAACTTTTTTAGCAGAAGATGTAGCTAGTGCTCCAAATCCTTGAGGGATTAAATAGTTACGGCCATAACCTGGCTTTACTGTAACTACATCATCTTTCTCACCAAGGCCTTTAATATCTTGTTTTAAAATAATTTCCATATCTCTAGCCTCCTATTTTAATTGATCAGCAACGAAAGGTAACAAACCGATATGACGGGCACGTTTAACGGCCTGAGCCACTTTACGTTGGAATTTTAACGAAGTACCGGTTAAACGGCGTGGTAATAATTTACCCTGATCGTTAATAAATTTCAACAAGAAGTTTGCATCCTTGTAATCGATGTATTTAATTCCGTTTTTCTTGAAACGGCAATATTTTTTACGGTTATCCTCTACTTTAGGGGCTGTTACGTATTGTATTTGTTCTCTTGCCATTACGCTGCAACCTCCTTAGTTTTTTTGTTAAAAGCACCACTACGCTTTTTCTCATTGTAAGCAACAGCGTGTTTGTCTAAACGGATAGTTAAGAAACGTAACACACGCTCATCGCGTTTTAATTGAAGCTCTAATTTTGCGATCAAATCACCTGAAGCTTTGTATTCAGTTAAGTTGAAGAATCCGTTTGATTTTTTCTCAATTGGATACGCTAATTTTCTCAAACCCCAATTATCTTCCTGGATAATTTCGGCTCCGTTATCAGTTAGAACTGCTTTGAATTTAGCTAATGCTTCTTTCGCAGCCTCTTCAGATAACAACGGGGTTAGAACGATAACAGTTTCGTACTGATTCATTGTTATAAATTATGTTTTTAATTTTTTTAATCCCGAGGTATATTACGGGGATGCAAAAGTAACAATATATTTCTTAAAATCAAATGATTAATGAGAATTTATGAGACATAATGTAATAAGGTAAATGGAAGATGGAATATGGAAGATGGAGAATGGGAACAATGCGCACTACATCATCCATCTCAAATCGTCCGTCTTACGTATAAAAAAGGGAGACTATCTATCCGACAATCTCCCCCATCAATTAGCTGTAAAATTTTTAATATGTTTCTATCGTTTTAACAAAACTCTCTTCTTTGAACTTCACTACAAAAGTTAATTCTTTAGAATCTGTTTTACCAATATTGAATTTCTTTACCAATTGCGATTTATCTTTGAATGCCTCACTATAAACCAAATCATTGTATTCGTTATACACTTTAACTTCCACCGGACTATTCTCCAGGTTTTCAAGATTAAGCGTAATTACCTGATCTTTTTTAGTATAAACAGGTTTAAATATGTTAGAAACTTTCGGCTCAGAAACAAGGGCCTCGCCGTTTTTAATGACCACATTATATTTTGCAACTTTTACATCCGACTCTACTTTAAGCGTATATTTTCCATCAGGAAGTTCATTCAGATCATAAATTTTGCTGGAAGAGGCTGAAGCATGGATGTTTTCTTCAAATAAAACTTCATCGTATGCATCAATGAGCGACAAATTAACGTTTTCTGCTTTATCTACAGAGAAACGGATAAATTTTTCCTTTTCACCTTTTACTTTTAAAGTAAAATCATCATCGTTAGCGTGTACACCCGTAGCAGTAAAAAATAACGCTGCTATTAAACCGATTTTTAAGAACTTTTTCATAACCAATATTTTTAAATAATTAATAACTATATGATACCACTAAGGTACGGACACATCTGAAAGATAGTTGATTGCATATTTGCCAATATCTATGCTATATTACCTTCAACTAACTGTTATTTTAACAGAATATATAATAAAGCATATTTTTTATGTATTTTAGAACTATAATTCAGCAAAACATGAAACCAAGTTTTGAAGTTGTTGAGCCCTCTTTTGGAAGTTCATTTTATTATTCAAAATATGTAGAGAACGCCAATAATATGGCGCACCTTTGGCATTACCACCCTGAAATTGAAATGGTATTTGTTAACGGCGGGGCCGGCAAAAGGCAGATCGGCAGCCACGTGTCCTATTACACCGAAGGTGACCTGATTCTCATTGGCAGCAATCTTCCCCATTGTGGCTTTACCGATACCAATACCGGAAACAAAAACGAAACTGTTATCCAGATGAAACCCAATTTTTTGGGCAGCATTTTTTTAGGCCTGCAGGAAATAAAAGGGATACAAGAATTGTTCGACAAAGCAAAGGCCGGAATTGCCTTCGGTAGTGAAACCATGCGTATTGTTGGCGACAGAATAGAAATGATGGACGACCAGCAGCCCTTTGAAAGGCTTTTAACTTTATTGAGCGTACTAAAGGAACTTGAACATGCGAAAGATTATAAAATCTTAAATGCCGATGGTTTTTCGATGGAAATGCAGGTACAGGATAATGACCGCATCAATATGATCTTCAACTATGTGAAAGACCATTTTCAGGAACAGATCAGTTTGCAGTATGTTGCAGAAATGTCGAGCATGACTGTCCCTTCTTTTTGCCGTTATTTCAAAAAAATCACCAAGAAAACATTTACGCATTTCGTAAACGAATATCGTGTAGTACACGCGTCAAAGCTTTTAGCCGAAAAACCAACCAGCATTGCCAATATTTCTTATGAAAGTGGGTTTAACAATTTTAGCCATTTCAATAAATTATTTAAGGAGTTTACGGGCAAAAGCGCTTCAGAATATAGAAATGAATTGAAATCGGTGATTAAATAACTTACATTGCTTATTTAACAGAATTTAACAGGCAATAACCCGTTTTTTAGTTATCATTGTTTTTCAATCTAAAACAATGAAAACCAGTTCTCTACACCAAAAAATCGCTCTGGCCTTTTTTCTGTCGATAGTTACAGTTGGCCTGCATGCTCAAAAAACAATAACCAATCCCGTTGTTGGTTTTAACAGCGCCTCATCAACGCTGAAAATCACAAAAATAGTAACATCAGATACCGCTACTGTGTTATGGTTCACCACCACCCATCCTGCGGGTCAATGGATCAGGATACCTAAGAACACTTATCTTCAAGACAATACCGGTATCGCCAAATACTACATCAGGAAAACAATAGGCATTCCATTAGATAAGCAGTACTATATGCCGCCAAGTGGTAGCGTATCTTATCAGCTTATTTTTCCAAAAATTAATACAAAAGCCACAAGTATTGATTATGGAGAAGAGGATGATAATGGCTGGAAAATCTATGATATTGCACTGGAAGAAAATAAAAACTTACTTCCAAACTCTATTTATACGAGCTGGTATAACAAAAACAATAGTAATCTTGAAGTTGCTTTTTTTAATAAAGAAATAGTTTACAAAAATAAAATTTGGTCGTATAAAAATATCGTTAAAAAAACCAACAGCGCTAATACCACTATATTTATTACCAACGGGAAAGAAACCAAACAGCTTTCAATTAGCGGGTTAAAAAACAACACGATCAAACTTACCATAGATAATAAAACAGTTCAGTTAAGTAAAAACCAGGCAGATTGTAAACGAATTCTTAACAAGGAAAACTATCAGCTTCCCATCTTCAAAAACGACAGTGCTACTTTTAGTGGTTATATTAAAAACTACAGTCCTAAATTGGCTACTAAAACCCTGATGTTGTACATAGACAATATTATATCGGGGGGACAGGAAAACCAGATCATAGCAATTCAGAAAAACGGTTATTTTTCAACCAAGGTAGGGATTTATCACCCCGAAAGGATTTTCCTGAGGTCGGATATATGCAATGAAAACGACATCTACCTGGAGCCTGGCAAAGAACTTTTTGTTGTCATTGGTGATGAAAATACCAGATATACAGGTGAGCTGGCACAATTAAATGAGGATCTTTCTCTTTTAAATAAATTTGATTTATTTGACTATGAAGACATCCAAAAAAGAATAGTTGATATGAAGCCAAACGACTATAAAACTTATTTACTGAACCTTCAAAAAACAGAACTTTCCAGGTTAGACTCCATCCACCAGCTAGGAACCCTTTCAGAGAAAGCCTATCAAGTTAAAAGGTTAGATATTGTATGCGGTTATGCCAACCATATTATTGAGTATAACTGGAATTATGAATCTGCAAACAAGGAGACTAAAAAAAAGGCTGAAAAATATCCAAGCGATTACTATAATTTTTTAGACCAAAAAATCATCAATGATGAACTTTCAGTAATCAGTGGAAATTATAACACCTTTATTAACAGATTTAAATTCTTACCGGGAGTAAGACCTGAAAGATATAGCTATACTCATAATTATGCTGATATGTTACATGCGCTTAAAGCCAGTAATATCACACTTACTGATTTAGACAAATCTTTCGAAAAATTGATATCATCAGATGGACTTTCATTAAAAATAGATAGTGCTGATAAACCCATACAAGATGCATGGTTGCAAGATCATGATGATTTTATCAAAATCTTTAACGAAAAAAATTTCTCAAATTATTATATCAAATTAGTCGATTCGGCATTTAATATTAACCAAGGGATTTTAGTTGATATTATGAACGCACAAGATATTTTAAGACCAATTGTTAGTGAACTCTCTCCAATCAGCCAGAACAATTTGCCTTATGCCCTATCAGATATTAAGAATCAGTTTGTAAAAGATTATATTAAACTCAGAAACAACGATTCCGAAAAACAGATCATCGCCAATAAAAAAAACGGGGGATATTTTGTAAACCAAACACCAAAAGTAGAAGCGGATAAAATTTTAGATAACATTATCAGCAAACATGCAGGCAAGGTTATTTTAGTTGATTTTTGGGCAACATGGTGTGGTCCCTGTCTTAACGGAATTGCAGAAATCAGGCCATTGAAAGAAGAAATGAAAGATAGCAATGTTATATTCGTTTACATTACTGATGAAAGCTCACCTTTAGCTACTTACCAGAACTTAGTACCCACTATAAAAGGACAGCACTATAGGTTAAAAAGTGATGAATGGCGTTATTTAGCTGACAAATTTAAAATTACAGGCATTCCGCATCAGGTGCTGATTAATAAAGAAGGCAAAGTGGTAAACCCGGCTTTGGGATTTATGGATAACAGACAAATTAAAAAACTTTTAGAAGAACACTTGTAACAGAGATTTAAGAAAGTAAACATGAACAAATTTATCTTGCTTGTAATAGCAAATATGATCAGTATATCTCTTTACGCCCAATACGTTGACCTTAATTTGATTAACTGTAAAATAAACGACAACGAGCAAAAGAAAATAGAAAAACTAATTGCTTATGAGCGCATGTTCTGCAACGAAATTTTTGAGACAAGAGAAAACATTACTGCCCCGGTAAAAATAAACCTCTATGGAAAAAATAAAGATTACAGGTTAGCGCAAAAAACATATAACGCACCAATAAATAGTGCCGGATTTTATATTGCCGCAATTAATGAAGCCTTTGTATACAAGAGCAGCGATTTCATTTCGGTAGCACTCCATGAGGCCAGTCATAGTATTTTTCAGTTCAATTTTAAAAATTCTCCCAAATGGTTAAACGAAGGATTAGCAGAATTTTTTGAAACACTGGATTTTGACAGCGAGGGGAATTTATATGCTTACCCGCAAAGTGGCAGAATTAAGAGCATAAAAGCGGGAATAGATTCGAAAGACAGCGAAAGGTTAAAAAATTTCTTTAAAATATATAGCGGTTCGTTTTACCGGCATGATGTAGATGACAACTACAATACGGCTTACAGTGTGATCTACTTTTTTATAAAATCGAAAAGAACAGACCTGCTTAAAAATATAATAAAACTAAACACTCAAGGCTACGATACCGAAAAATCAATTGAACTAACTTTTGGCAGTTTTGACAAGTTTGAAGAAAGATATAAACAGTTTTACAACCTGCATCATTAATACATCAATATTGCTTCACTTTTATACGGTAGTTACCTTTATAATATTCTTTCATTTTAACCACCTCTTTTGATTTCTCGGCTAACCAGAAAATGGCATAACTGTCTTTGCTGTAATTAATTTTAAGCAGCCAGCAATTAGCTGTTATATCTGCATTCAATTTCAAATTATCTTTGCCAACCACTTCATAACGATGATAGGTTGCTGATTTTTCGTTTGGATCAAAAAAGGAAATATCAAACTGCTGGCCAACTTTTTTAATTGGCAATAATGGGTAAGTTTCTAAATCCTGCTCCCACGAAATGATCGGAATATCCAATTTAACCGGACCTTTTTTGATTGCATCATTATTTTTTACGGTATCGGACGGCTGCATCAAGCCATTTTTATAATCGTAGGCAAAAATACCTCTGCGTTTATAACTGGCATAATGATAAATTGGAGACATCGTTTTTCGGTCACAAATGTTTGTTATTGTGGCGAAAAGTGAATCGTTATGGAACCATTTCCAAGCAAATTCTACAATTTCATTTTTATCTCTTTTTTTAAAAGCAGTTGTTCTTTCCCATATATCTCCAATAGTCCGTTTCGTTTCAAGAGAATCAGTCATATAAACCAGATAGCTGTTTTTCCCCTCTTTCAGATTGCTCATCACCAATTTATGATTTTGTGCATTTATGGTATCAACCTGTGCCATCGAAGTGCCCGTAAAAGACAACAATATCGCGCTAATAAAAATTAAAATCCTCATTTATAAAGTTTTACGATTAGATTAATTTTATCATTAAATGTTACGCAATCTTTTACAAATCATTTCAGTATTTCAACTTTTCCACATTCCAACTTTTCAATCTTACAACACCTAAATTTTTCCTATTTTCGTGCCGATGGAAAATTTTATCGTTTCTGCCCGTAAATACCGCCCAGCCACCTTCGAAACCGTTGTTGGCCAGCAGCATATTACCGGTACGTTAAAAAACGCCATCAAAAACAACCAGCTTGCGCAGGCATTTTTATTCTGCGGCCCGCGTGGGGTGGGTAAAACTACCTGTGCTCGTATCCTTGCCAAAACCATTAACTGTACCAACCCTACAGCCGATATGGAAGCTTGTGGTCAATGCGACAATTGTCTTTCCTTCCAGAACGGACATTCTTTTAATGTGCACGAGTTAGATGCGGCCTCGAACAACTCTGTTGACGATATCCGTAGTTTAATTGAACAGGTTCGAATACCACCGCAAGCCGGAAAGTATAAGATTTATATTATTGATGAGGTTCACATGTTGTCGCAGAGTGCATTTAATGCCTTTCTGAAAACATTGGAAGAGCCACCTTCTTATGCCATTTTTATCCTGGCCACTACCGAGAAACATAAAATCCTGCCGACCATTTTATCACGTTGTCAGATTTTTGATTTCAACCGTATCCAGGTAGAGGATATTGCCAGTCACCTGTCAACCATTGCCCGGCGCGAAAATATTGCTTTCGAAAGTGATGGTTTGCATATTATTGCGCAAAAAGCTGATGGTGGTTTGCGTGATGCGCTTTCGATGTTCGATCAGATTGCCAGTTATGCCAATAAAAACATCACTTATAAAGCGGTAATCGACAACCTTAACATTTTAGATTACGACTATTTTTTCAAGCTTACTTCCTATTTAACCGCAGCAGAAGTTAGTCAGACACTGCTCCTCTTCGACGAAATTTTAAACAATGGTTTCGACGGCAATAATTTTATCAATGGTTTAGCTACTCACTTCCGGAACCTATTAGTAGGTAAAGATGCTGCTACCATTAAATTGTTGGAGGTGAGTGAGAACATCAAACAAAAGTATCTCGATCAGTGCAGGCAAACAGAATTATCGTTCTTGTTAACAGCCCTGAATTTAGCTAATACCTGCGATTTAAACTATAAAAACTCTAAAAATCAGCGTTTACAGGTAGAGCTGGCACTGATTAAAATGTGCCACATCAGGTCAGTCGTCAATCTAGCACAACAGCCTTTAAGCCCTAATAACACAGCAACTGACGCAGATCAGGATAAAAAAAAAACTAATGTCGTAGCTGAGCCAGCTGAAAGCCCAAAGCCTAAAGTTGAGGTTGAAAATACCGATCAAGCTGCAGCACCTGTTGTTAATACTCCTGTTTCGCCTAGCCTACCAGTAGCAGAAAAGCCAAAAGAAAGTCCGCGGGTTGGTCCTCCACCATCTGCAACTTCTATCAGCATCAATATTCAGAAAGCAAACGCAATCAGTACACTCATCCCTTCATTGAATGATTTAGAACGTGTAGCCCAGGGAGATGATGATAAGGGGCCAAAGAAAGTTACCGGCGATGCCAGAGAACCTTTCAGTTACGACCGCTTACTGGAAGTATGGAATGCCTTTACCCAAAAGATGAAGGCCACCGATCGGATTAATCTTTTTACCATCTTAAACAACTTTGCCCCGACACTTTTAAATCCTGAACTGATCGAGATTTCGGTAGAGAGTAAAACGCAGGAACATCTTGTACAACAAGAATCTGTTGAACTTTTAAATTTTTTACGGAATGAACTTAGAAACTTTGGTGTTGAGGTTACTTATAAGTTAATGGAACGTAAAATAGAAAACAGGCTTTACGGCAACCGCGAGAAGTACGATTACCTGGTAAACAAAAATCCAAAATTAGATGACCTGCGGAGAAGGTTTAATTTAGATATTAATCCTTAGTCACTTTCCAGCTCGCAGCTTTCCACTAAACTATAGTTAAAAACTGCCAACTGGAAACTGCTGATTAGTCTTTCGGCGCATCATTAATCGGATAACCTTCTTCATCCAGATCATCACGGTTATCTTCTGGTGTACGGGCAAGGATTTCATCCTCCGGACTAAGTTTTACACTTTCACCGTTGTCTACATGCATACCTAGTTCTTCTAAGTTATCTTCAGCAATTTCTTCATTCCTGGCATATTCATCACCAACATAAGGGTTTGCCTCATCATAGGTAGAATCATCATCCTTTGCACCTGCAGCCACCGTTTCATATCCCATCGGATGATCGTATTCGCTGTCCGTTCCTTTTACATCCAGCTCATAACTTTGCTTATTTTCATCGTAAGCCAGGTTCTCTTTATTGATTTCGCTATTTTCTGTAGTGCTGTGTATTTTATCCTGCGATCCTTTATTTTCGTTAATTGCCATGGTATAGGTCTCCTTTAATTTATATGGATATAACAAAGCGGTGTAGATAAGGTTTTTCTTTAGCTAAAGAATTTTGTTATTATTTGGGCGTCCCCCAAGCTGCGCAAGGGTCGGGCTATACACTCCAAGTCCTTGCCATTCGTTCCTAATGGCTGTGGACTTTCCGTTACTATCCCTCACGCTGGCAAAGCGCCGGTAATCATCGAATTGTAAGCTATAGATTAAATATGACATGTAGATTGTTATAACTTAATTGGGTTTCCGTTTCGGTCTGTGGGGACACAGACCGATAGATACATCTACGCAAATAGTATCGCTGGCCAATCCACCTAAACCCGATCAAGCGGGATGCTCCCGATCCTTCATCGGGAGCAGAAGCGGGAGCGGGACTGTTGTAACCCAAAAGCTTCTGCATCTGCTTTCCAAATGTATAAGAATCTTCAAATCCTGGCAAAATGAATAAAAGTTGAGAATTATACATCATAAAAAAAGCGTCCCGATTTTCACATCAGGACGCTAAATATTTCAACATTTGCTAACTCCTATGCCAGAAGCATATTAAAGTTGACAACTCAGCTTATAAACTAGCCAAAGAGGTATTTAATGTTTCACTTGGGCGCATCGCTTTGCTTGCCAATTCATCGTTAGGGTTGTAGTAACCACCAATGTTTTGAGGTTTTCCTTGCGAACCGATCAACTCCTCGTTAATTTTGGCTTCATTTTCTAACAAAGTTTTAGCCAATGGTGCAAATCTGGCTTTCAGATCAGCATCTTTGCTCTGAGCCGCTAATGCCTCAGCCCAATATAAAGCTAAATAGAAGTGAGAACCACGGTTATCGATTGTTCCTAATTTTCTACCCGGTGATTTATCAGTTGCCAAAAACTTAGCATTTGCTTCATCCAAAGCATCAGCCAATACCTGTGCTTTTGCATTGTTTTGAGTTTGAGCTAAATGCTCTAAGGAAGCTTGAAGCGCTAAAAACTCACCAAGCGAATCCCAGCGTAAATAACCTTCTTCGATAAACTGCTCAATATGTTTTGGAGCAGAACCACCAGCACCGGTTTCGAATAAACCACCACCGTTCATTAACGGAACAATAGAAAGCATTTTCGCTGAAGTTCCTAACTCTAAAATCGGGAATAAATCGGTTAAATAATCGCGCAGTACGTTACCGGTAACCGAAATGGTATCTAAACCTTTACGAATCCGCTCTAAAGTAAACTTAGTCGCTTCTATTGGAGCTAAAATACGGATATCTAAACCTGTAGTATCGTGATCTTTTAAATAAGTATTTACTTTAGTAATGATTTCTCTATCATGTGCTCTTTTTTCATCTAACCAGAAAACCGCAGGGGTTTCTGATAAACGCGCCCTGTTTACCGCTAATTTTACCCAATCCTGAATTGGTGCATCTTTAGTTTGGCACATGCGGAAGATATCGCCTTTTTCTACTTTCTGATCAAAAAATACTTTTCCATCAGCATCGGTCACGCGAATTATTCCCGAACCTGTAGCCTGGAAAGTTTTATCGTGTGAACCGTATTCTTCAGCTTTTTGAGCCATTAAACCAACATTCGGTACCGAACCAATGGTGGTTACATCAAAAGCACCATGTGCTTTACAGTCATCAATGGTTGCAGTGTAAACACCAGCATAAGAACGGTCTGGAATTAAAGCGATTGTATCTTGAGGTTTACCCTCTTTATTCCACATCTGGCCTGATGTACGGATCATTGCCGGCATAGAAGCATCAACAATCACATCAGATGGTACGTGTAGATTGGTAATCCCTTTATCAGAGTTTACCATGGCTAAAGCTGGTCCGTTTTCAATGGCTTGTTCCAAAGCGGCTTCAACTTCTGCTTGTTTAGGGTTGCCTGCAATTTTTGCATAAACATCACCTAAACCATTGCGGGTATCAATATTTAGTTCCTTAAAAAGGTCTGCATATTTGGTAAAAACAGCTGCGAAATAAACTTCAACAATGGCACCGAAAATAATTGGATCGGAAACCTTCATCATCGTTGCTTTTAAGTGCGCTGATAATAAAACGCCTTCAGCTTTAGCTTCAGCAATTTCTTTGGCCACAAAAGTTTTCAATGCCGATAAACTCAATGCAGAACTATCAATCACCTCTCCTGCTTTTAGTGGCGATAAACCTTTTAATTCGGTCACAGTACCATCCGCAGCTACAAATTCTATTTTAAACTGGCTTGCCTCAGCAACAGTTGTAGATTTCTCCGAGCCATAAAAATCGCCTTCAGTCATGCTGATCACTTTGGTTTTTGAATCTGCTGACCATTTACCCATGGAGTGCGGGTTTTGTTTAGCGTAGTTTTTAACGGCTTTAGGTGCCCTACGGTCAGAGTTACCTTCACGTAAAACCGGGTTTACAGCCGAACCTAAAACTTTTGCATATTTAGCTTTAATTGCCTTTTCTTCGTCGCTCTGTGCATTATCAGGGTAATTTGGAATAGCAAAGCCCTGCGCCTGAAGCTCAGTAATTGCGCCTATCAATTGTGGGATAGAAGCAGAAATATTTGGTAATTTGATAATGTTTGCTTCCGGGGTGGTAGCCAAAGTACCAAGCTCTCCTAGCGCATCACCAATTTTTTGATCGTCTTTTAAATACTCCGGAAAGTTGGCCAAAATTCTTCCTGCTAAAGAAATATCTCTGGTTTCTACATCAATACCTGCTGATGCGGTAAAAGCTTGTACGATAGGTAAAAGTGAGTAGGTTGCCAACATTGGCGCCTCATCGGTTTTGGTGTAGATAATTTTTGATGTATTTGACATATTATATTGATTTTGCTTATTTATTTAATGATCCGATCAGTTTATGGCTTTGTAGACCGATCTTTTTAAAATCGCCTAAAGATAAAATAATCGAATGAATTAAGGAACATCGCAATGTTATTTCTGGTTTGGATGAACCATTCATTTATTAAAAACCGATAATCTTCATCATAGTGAAATAATAATACAACATACTATTGTTTTTAGGAAGCGCAGGGTCATTTACTATATTTAAAATTAGTCCTGCTCTGCGCTTTATCCCGATGGAAAAAATCGGGATGCCCGCTCCGATCAGGGCTATGAACTCAGGCTTGTGGCACATGACAACCTGCATAGTACAGAAAATGGCTAAACTAAACCTGATCGAACGAATGCCATTTTTCATGACAGCAGGTAGAGCAGGAAGTAATTAACCTATGAAATACTACAATTGCTTTCCTAAAATTCCTAAAAATAAAAACCCATCTAATAATAAATATTAAGATAGTGGAGCGCATTGTCATTCGCTTTTTTTTAAATTAGTCCTGCTCTGCGCTTTATCCCGATGAAATATCGGGGATGCCGCTCCGATCAGGGCTATGAACTCAGGCCTGTGGCACGGACAACCTGCATAGCAGCAGAAAAATGACCAAGTTAAACCTGATCGAACGAATGCCATTTTTCATGGCAGCAGGTAGAGCAGGAAGTAATTAACCTATAGAACACTTCAATTGCTTTCCAAAAAATAAGCGACTAACAAGACATTCTTTATCATTCTGATTCACTGCAACATTCCCGATAGTTTTAGATTACGCAAATTCTTTGGCTAAACTTTTGTAGTAGGAAGCATATATATCTATTTTAAAAATTTTAATTGAAATGACCGAAACTACCTTAGATCAACAGTTAAATGCCCGAAAATTTGACGAAGCCAAAAGCTTGATGCAAAACGGCGAAAAACTCTCCAAAAACCTACAGGATCATCAGAAATCATCAATTTTCGACAACCTCATCAAAGAAAAACAGTATGAAATCCTAAACATGATGATAAAGGATAAAACCATCGAAACCGATATTTATGAATTCGACAATTTTGACAAAAGTATTTTTCATAGTATCATCTACAACCTGGGCAACGAAGATGAAGACATTGCTTTCTTCAACGAATTTATTGGCCACTTCGATAACCTGAACGACGAAGTAAATGCAAAAACCTTATTGGGTTACCTCTTCGAAAATGGTGTAAGTCTAGGCGTAATCAAAGCCTGTATCGACGCAGGCTGCACCATCAATTTTAAAAACAATGCGGAAGAAAATTATATTCATCAGGTGGTAAAAAGCAATTTTCGCCGTTACAACTTAAACGATGAACAAACTACTGATCTGCTTAAGGGTTATATCGATATCCTCATTAACGAAGGTATCGACATTAATGAAGGCAATATAGTACAGGAAACACCTTTAATTACTGCGATAAAATTTAACAAGAAAAGTCTAATTTCACATCTGCTCGAAAACGGTGCAGATCCAAATCAAGCAGACCGCGATGGAAATTCGGCCTTCTTTTATGCAGTGGCACATTCGCAAAGCGAAAACATATACGATACAATGCGCAATTTTGCCACACCAGAATTTGATCAGGTTAGCAAAAAAGGAGAAACATTGTTATTTGAATACGTACGCATGATGTCGAACAGTGAAAGCAGCATCAACTTTCTTAAAAAATTGCTTGGCGATGGGGCCGATTTATACCAAAACAGTACCTGGTACAATGCTGATAAAACTCCATTGGACGTAATTGCAGAAAAACAGGCCAATATTTTGGAAGCAGTGTTAGAAAGCGGACAGGTAGATATCAACAGAACTGATGATCAGGGAAATACTTTGCTACATAAAGTTTGTGCTTACAATGTCAATTATGAAGCCGAAAAAGCAAAAGAAACCTATCGTAAAGTGAAACTCCTGATCGAAAACGGAGCAGATACGACGTTGAGTAACGATAAGGATCAAACGGCTTTAATGCTGGCCTCCGACGATAACCTGAAAATAAAAACTGTTGAACTGCTCATGAAACAATCTTAAAATATGTCGATGTCATTTATAATTGCCTGCGAAAGTGGCAAACGGAAAATAGCCGAACTTTTATTGGCCAATAATGAGGTAGAAGTGGGTTATACAGATGAAAAAGGCCGAACTGCATTGCATTATGCCGCCCATCATGGATATTTAGACCTGGTAAAAATTTTAATCGAGCGTGGCGCAGATTTAGATTATGAGGACCATGACGGCGAAACACCTTTTTATTTTGCCTGCCTGCAAAAACAGAAACAAACGGCACTATATCTGTTAGATAAAGGTGCAAGGGTTGACATTAAAGACCTTAAAGGTAATAGTCTACTGCATTTAACTGCCCAAAACGGCCAGATTGAAGTTTTAGAAAAATTGCTTGATAAAGGCCTGGGTGTGGACGTTGAAAATAACGAAGCAGAAACGCCCCTGCTTTTCGCATCTGCCTGGAGAAATAAAGAAGTAGTTCAGAAACTACTGGAATTTGGCGCCAATATCAATACCACCAATAAAAATGGCGATTCACCACTGATTTTTGCAGTTAAATCTAAAAATACACCAATGGTTGAATTGATCCTTGATAAAGGTGCCAACATTAACCATGTTAACCATGGAGGCGAATCGGCACTATTGCTTGCCTGTTACGATGCCAACCGGATGCTCACCAAAATCCTGGTAGAAAAGGGTGCAGATGTATTTGTATCTTCAAAAAATGGTTTGTCGCCAATCTGGTATGCCTGCGCCAATAACCAGAAAGAGATTGTCGATTTATTTTTGGAAAATGGTGTGGATGTAAATTATGCCAAACCACTTTCAGGTAATGATGATTCAATGTATTCGTATCTTGAGTGGGTAGAAACCGCCAATAACATTTCCATTTCGGCAAGTTTCTCTTTCGATAACAATTACAATTACGGCGGCGAAAGCATGTTGCATGTTGCAGCCAAAAGTGGCCATTTAAGCATGTTGAAATTATTACTGGAAAAAGGCGCCAATGTGAATATTCAGGATGAAAGCGGCAACACAGCTTTACATTATGCCGCTGCAAACGGTAAAAAAGATGTAGTTAAGTTTTTACTCGAAAAGTCTGCCGATCCGTCCATTGTGAATGTGAAAGAGCAAAAGGCAATTGATTATTCCAATATTAAAGGCTTTAATGAAATTACTGAACTCTTGTTGAAATACGGTCCCGCGGCTAATTCTAATGTACAGGCTACCAGTACAGCATCAACAGGTCATACTGCCGAAGCTCCAAAAAATGATATGGCTGCAAAAAAACAGGCTTTATTAGATTTAAAAGAGCTACTGGATGCCGGGATTTTATCGCAGGAAGAATTCGATGCGGAGAAAGCGAAGATTTTAAAAGTTTGAGTTGAAACTCCAATGTAGCTGATTAGCTTTAAGGTACTTCAATGCTGTGTTTCAATTTATTTCATAAAGTAACATAGATAACGGCTGGATTTTAGAGAATTGCTATACTGCTGGGAGTCGTCATTCCCAACACGATTGGGAACCACGAAGTGCTCATGAATGCCTTTGAAACAAGGGAAACTTGTGAATAATCTTAATGCAATAAGCTTTAAAGTCCGCCTGCGCGAGAATGACGAATAAGCTAATGGAATCTCAATGGCAGGGAGTGCAATATGGTCGGGAGATCTATAGTAGCAGATTTCTCTATTTCGCTGCGCTTCAGCCAAAAGGACGAAATTTCTACTGAAAAATATTGACTAATAAATTTTTAGTTCTAAATTTATTAGTCAATATTAATGCTCACACAAATGAAATGTATCCCTAAACTCAAAATCCAGTTATCTACTTCTCTCTTTCTTTCCCTTTTTTTCTATGCCTGCTCTCCCAAATTGTATGTAGACGAAAACAAACGTTATCAGGCGGGTACATTAACCGAGGCACAGATCGATTCGCTGCATACTTTCTTATAACAAAACGACAGGCTTGCTTTAAAAGACACCGTCATTATTAAATATGATTTCAATAAAGACAACTGTTGGAAATACCTTAGCTACCAGAACGCAGAATTCCTGAATAATGTAAGATGGGCCTTTCAAAAAAACATTCAGGAAAAAGCCGAGGCCCGACCAAAAGTTGCCATTTATCAATACCGCGAGGTAGGCGAAAGCTTTAGTCAGATTAATCAAAAGGATTGGAAATAGAAACTGATCCGGGATTTTTAAAAAAGCTACTATTTAACGAGGCAACCACCTGCGGTACTTCAGCCATTGTGCTTCCTGATGGGAAATTCTTATTGGTAAAATCCGATCCACAATTCTCTGCACTGTTACTAAGTGCTAAAGACATCGAGAAAAAATTACAGGAAAATTTGGTGAAATAAAGGCCAGAAAATCCAGGTCTAAATTAAAAACAATTTAACAAAATTTAACTAAAAAATTAGGTGTAATACTGTAATTTAGTTCTAACTAATCGCCTTCAAATTTAACGCCGGAAAATTTATGATCAAATTTCTTTACTCCACTCCTCCAAGCTAAAATTATATCATCTTTTGATGAACTGATTTTTATAAACAATCAAGAACTTAATTTAAAGGAATATAAAAGTACTTCCCTGTTATCATTATAGCATTAAATCAGGGGAAATAATATGCGCTCTCCAGGAAGGTGCTCTCGGGTGCTTTCCTTTTATTATTTAAGCCTTGCAGCAATTATGCCAGCGCTAAAAACTTCTCTACGTTTTCGATGTTATATTTTTTAAGGATAAATTCTTAATCAAAAACCGGTTAACATGAAAAATAAGATTTTTTACGCATCAATGCTTTCTACCGCCGTCCTTTTTGGATGTCAATCTGATTCCAATTCACAAAAACAGGGAGAAGATACCACCATAACAACTAAAAACGGGACAGTAAATTTGCCCGCTCCGGATACCAATGCCGCTAAAAATAAATTCAGTAAGGTAATTGGCTGGCCAGACGGAAAAACACCTGTTGCACCAGAAGGCTTTACGGTAACCAAATTTGCAGCCAACATTAAAAGTCCGCGCAATACGTATATAGCACCCAATGGTGATGTATTGGTAGCACTTTCCAATTCAGAAAGAAGTACAGTAGAAGCAGTCGCCAATGCGGTAACAGGTAAGGCAAAATCAGAAGTACCAGGAAAAAGTGCCAATGCCATTCTACTGTATCGCGATGAGAATAAAGATGGTAAACCCGAAATGGTTACCACCTTTTTAAATGGCCTGAACCAACCTTTCGGTATGCTGATTATTGGCAATTCATTTTATGTAGCCAATACCGATGGTTTGTGGCAATATCCTTACAAAACCGGCGACACCAAAATTACTGCAACAGGTAAAAAGATCCTGAGCCTTCCGGCAGGTGGATACAATAACCACTGGACAAGAAACCTGATTACCAATGCCGATAAAAGTAAGATTTATATCACTGTTGGATCGGGTAGTAATGTTGGCGAAAACGGAATGGAAAATGAGGTAAGAAGAGCCAATATCTTAGAAATTAATCCAGATGGAACCGGCGAAAAGATTTATGCCAGTGGTTTGCGAAATCCAGTGGGAATAGATTGGGCACCATCTACAAATATGCTTTGGACAGCTGTTAACGAGCGGGATGGATTAGGCGACGATCTGGTTCCAGATTACATTACGAGTGTTAAACAAGGCGCTTTTTATGGTTGGCCGTACTCCTATTATGGCCAGAATGAAGATCCTCGCCTAAAAGGCCAAAACCCCGAAATGGTAAAAAAAGCCATCGCTCCGGATGTTCCTGTTGGTGCGCATACGGCTTCTTTGGGCCTCGCATTTTATAAAGCAACAAAATATCCTCAAAAATACCACGGAGGTGCATTTATTGGTCAGCATGGCTCATGGAACCGGTCTGCAATTTCTGGGTATAAAGTAGCTTTTGTGCCTTTTAAAGATGGCAAACCAACTGGAAAACCTGAAGATTTTTTAACTGGTTTTATCGCAGATGCAGATAAGGCAGAGGTATATGGACGCCCGGTAGGCGTTACTTTAACACCCGATGGTGCTTTACTGATTGCAGACGATGTTAGCGGTATAATCTGGAAAGTAGCTGTAAAATAATTTATAATTAGCCACAGATTAGCAGAATATGCAGTAAATTTATCTGCCTGTTTGTGGCTAAACTACTAATCTCTTTTCACTTGAAATCGAATTTTACTTTACTTTTTACCTTATTTTTTTTTACCAGCTTAGCGCAGACTCTTAAACCAGATTCGACCAAAAAACTCGAAGAAGTTACCGTAAAAGGTTACTATAATCACCAAACCTTACTAAGATCGGTATCGGCTGTAAGCGTGGTAGATAGTAGCTTAATAAAAAACCAATCCAACAGTTCATTTGTGAGCGTGTTAAATACTGTGCCCGGGGTACGGATGGAAGAACGTTCGCCTGGCAGCTATCGTTTATCGCTCCGTGGCAGTTTACTCCGGTCTCCTTTTGGCATACGAAATATTAAAATTTACATCGATGATTTCCCCTTAACTGATGCAGGTGGAAATACCTACCTAAACGCTTTAGATGTTTCTGCGGTAGGTATGATGGAAATTTATAAGGGGCCGGAAGCCAGTATTTTTGGTGCAAATACAGGTGGTGCTATCTTAATCAATCCTCCTGCAATAAACCGCAATGAAATTGATATTTCAGCTAATGGCGGTTCCTACGGCCTCTTCCATCAAACGGCATCAATCACACAGCAATATAAAAAGTATAGTTTCAGTTTTAACGAAGGATACGAGAGAAGTGATGGGTATCGACAAAACAGTGCAATGGGTAGAAAATATTTTCAAACTTTGCAGCAATGGAATTATAGCAATGCCGGTAATTTAAAGGCTTTTGCTTTTTATAGCGATTTAAAATACGAAACACCAGGTGGTTTAACAGCTGCACAATTAGATCAAGATCCTAAGCTGGCCCGCCCCGCGACAGCAACATTACCCGGCGCCATTTCACAGCAAGCTGCCATTTATAATAAAACCATTTTCGGGGGAATAGCTAACTCCTACCAGATCAGCCGGCGGTTTAAACACGTTATTGCTTTATTCACCTCTTATACCGATTTCAAGAACCCTTTTATTACCAATTACGAACAGCGCTATGAAAGTACATTCGGATTAAGAACATTTTTAGAATATGCGCAGACAAAAGAAGATTTCAAATTTAACGCTCAGATCGGGTTAGAAAGTTCAGCCACAAAAAGCCAGATTAAAAATTTCGATAATAATGGTGGTGAAGCGACTAAAATGCAGGCCTCAGACCGCTTAAAAGCCAGTCAGGATTTTGCTTATTTCATGCTAAATTTCGATATCAGCAATAAATTCCTGATCGAACTTGCTTCGAGTTTAAATTTCTACAGGTACAATTATGGGAGTTATTTCCCAATTGTTATTGCCTCAAAACAAAGAAAATTCGATGCCCGGTTTATGCCAAAGGCAGCAGTATCTTATCTCATCACTTCTGATTTTTCGGCCAGGGCTTCAATCAGTAAAGGTTATTCGCCACCAACGATTGCAGAAGTAAGGTCATCTGATAACAATATCAATAACAACCTGCAGGCAGAACTCGGTTGGAATTATGAATTAGGGCTGCGTTATAAAACCAAAAATAAACGTTTTTATGCCACAGGAAACTTATTCACTTACCGTTTGAAGGATGCTATAGTTAGAAGGTTAAATCAAAACGATGCCGAGTATTTTATCAACGCCGGGGGAACCAAACAACAGGGAATTGAACTGGAAACTACCCTTTGGATCATCAGAAATGATGACTCCTTTTTAACAGGTTTACAATGGAGAAGTAATTATACTTTTAGCCATTTTAGATTTGAAAATTTTGTAAACGGCACCATTACTTTTAGCGGCAACAAACTTACCGGAGTTCCGGAAAGCATTTTAGTTAATAGTTTGGAGTTTAATTTTCCGAAAGCATTTTACCTTTTTGTGCAACACAATTATACCGCTTCAATCCCTTTAAACGATAACAATACCGTTTTTGCAAAAAGATATCATTTGGTTGAAAGCAAATTAGGCATCAGAAATTTAAGCGTCAACAAAATTCATTTAGATCTATTTGCGGGGGTAAATAACCTGCTCAACATGAAATACAGTTTAGGCAATGACTTAAACGCAACCAATGGAAGGTATTTTAACCCAGCCCCAGGAATTAATTTTTATACCGGCCTCTCTATTCAATTGTAATCTTTAAATCGCATCATATAAATTGAACATCTATATGATGCGATTATGCTATAAACTAAAAGGCTTCTTGTTTTTCTCTTTCCCTGATGGTCACATCGCTCACTACTATCTCTATGGCATAGCGCTTTTTACCGTCTGTACCATCATAAACATTTGTTTGTAACCTGCCTTCTACAGTTAAGCCTGTACCCTTTTTAACCTGAGCTTCGGCAAGCTCGGCTTTTGCATTCCAGAAAGTTAAATTAAACCATTGTACTCTTTTTACTTCCTCACCCCCAGAATTTCTATAGGTTTCGTTTATGGCCAGGTTAACCTTTGCCAATTTTTGAGTTCCAAAAGTTTTAATCTCTGCATCTGCTCCTGCAAATCCGCTCAATACTACTTTGTTAATTGCACTTTCCATGATCTTTAAATTTTAAGTTTCTAAATGTTTAACGAACAGTCATCACCTCGATAACCGACAGGACAAAATTGCAAACAGCATCAAAAATTAGTCGGATTGTAAACATTTATAGTCGTTTATAAACGTTTATACACGGATAATATACTTCTGAACCTTCAATATGATGTTTTTATTTTTTTTATTCCACCATTTTATTTTATAAATTAGAACATCATCCCATAATAAAAAAAGAAATTATTATGGAACGTTTATGTTTAGACTGCGGAACCCTGATTAGAGGAAGGGCCGATAAAAAATACTGCGATGATTCTTGCCGCAGCAATTACAACAATCGTTTAAAGATTGAAGATAACCTCGTGATTAAAAGGGTAAATAACATACTAAAAAAGAATCGTGCTATCCTGGCTGCGCTTAATCCAAATGGTAAAACAAAGGTTACCAGTAAAAAGCTGGTTTCAGCAGGCTTTAATTTTGAATATCACACCTATAGTTATGAAACCCACAATGGGAACACCTATATTTTTTGCTACGAATACGGTTACTTAATTCTAAATGATGATAGCTATCTGCTGGTAAAAAAAGAAGAAAGCTTAGGTTAGCCTCATTAAAATGCTTCGGTTTGCCGCTATTTAAACACCTAAAATTTGCGGAAGCCAGGCGCGTGATTTTTTTATTCAAGAGGAGATGATTAGTTTTATCAACTATGATAAACTATAATGATAAGCTTTTTAAACCCGTAAATCATACAGAAAACGGCGAAACATCAAATGAAACCGTTTTTAAATATAAACAATCAGGAAATATCCTAACTGCTGAATATGAGGGTGGAAAGATTATTTCTGGGCATTTGATTGGCTTAGTGGATGAAAATGGCAACATCGAAATGTGCTATCACCATGTAAATAAGCAAGGTGAATTAATGACCGGAATCTGCAATTCAAAGCCAGAACAATTAGCCAATGTCAAAATCAGACTCCATGAAACCTGGCAGTAGACATCGAGAGATCAATCGAAAGGACAATCTATCATTGAAGAGCAATAAGCATAATTACAAATAGACCTCTTTACAATTGTTATGCTTATCAAAGAAAATCTCACAAACCGGTTATCATCTATATTACTAACCGCATCCGATTTAGTTTACAGCCCGCTTGATTATCAAATAAACAATCTGCAAATTGAAAATGAAAGTCAGGAATATGTAGCTTGTACTTTTGAGTTAAACAGGCTAAAAATTAAACACCGCCTTTCTAAAATCACCCCAACCAAGACAGGGCAATTTGTAACTATATGGAAGCGGGATGAAGCCGGAATTACGACTCCGTTTACAGATCAGGATGAATTTGACCTATTGATTATATCTGCTAATGATGCCGGCCAATCAGGCCAGTTCATTTTTCCAAAAGCCATATTGGCAAAATATAAAATTATCACGGCAAATGGAATAGAAGGTAAAAGAGGGATTAGGGTTTATCCACCCTGGGATATAGTAACAAATAAACAGGCAGAGAAAACCCAACAGTGGCAAACGCCTTATTTTCTTCATATTGACATCAATGGAAATACCGATCTTACAAGGGCGAAGAAATTAATTGACAACGGAATTAAATAAACGGGATTTTAAAATCCGGTTAAACTTAGCAAGTTTCGGGTAGTTTAGCGTTTCTTTCCAAACTATTTTTGGATATTAAATTATTCAAGACCATGAAAGCACAAGGAGAAATCAATTTTAACCGGATAGCCGAAGCCATAAGCTATATCAAGGCGAATTTCAAAACACAGCCTGGTTTAGAACAAATTGCAGAAAAAGTAAACCTAAGCCCTTTTCATTTCCAAAGATTATTTAGCGAGTGGGCAGGCACTACTCCTAAACGTTTTTTGCAATACATTAGCATTGGTTATGCTAAAGAAATGCTGAAAGAAAACCAAAGTTTATTCGACACTGCATTAGAAACCGGCTTATCGGGAACCAGCAGACTGCACGATCTTTTTGTAAATATTGAAGGTATGACACCTGGCGAATACAAAAATCGCGGCGAAAACCTTTGTATCAATTATAGTTTTGCAGAAAGTCCATTTGGTAATGTTATTGTAGCCAGCACCTCAAAAGGAATCTGCCATATCGCTTTTTTCGACGATGAAAATACTGCTTTTGCAAATCTGCAATGCCAGTTTCCAGCGGCTCAATACCAGCAGATATTGGATAAAGAACAGCAAAATACTTTATACATTTTCAGTCACGATTGGAGCAAACTGCACCAGATTAAACTGCATTTAAAAGGGACGAATTTCCAGTTAAAAGTTTGGGAAGCGCTGTTAAAAATCCCTATGGGCAAATTAGCCACTTATGGAAACATTGCAAAACAACTACAAAACCCCAACGCATCCAGAGCGGTAGGTACAGCCATTGGCGATAATCCGGTAGCCTTCCTCATTCCCTGCCACCGGGTAATACAATCAAGCGGTGCTTTGGGCGGCTACCATTGGGGAGTAAACCGAAAAACAGCCATGATTGGTTGGGAAGCAGCAAAAACCAATGTTTAGTTCCGCATGATCAAACATATTGATATTTCAACTGAAGAATTAAAAAAGCATTTTAAAAACAAAGATATTTGCTTCGGCGGAAATGCCCGGTTGAAAATTTACGGACTACTTAAATGTAAGTCGGGAAAGCGGATGAAGAAAGAAAACCGTGTATTTTTCCGTTCTGTAGATGAAGTGCTTCAACATGGCTACCGCCCTTGCGGGCATTGCTTAAAAACGGCATATAAAAAATGGATTTATTCAACACCACAATAGCTATTAACCAAAATCTGCTTCCTCATGGCGGAACAGTAAATTATTATGGCAAATTATTCCCGATACCAGAAGCTGATCATTATTTCGATGCATTGATGAATACGATTGAGTGGAAAAATGATGAAGCTTTTATTATGGGCAAACACATTATTACCAAAAGAAAAGTAGCCTGGTATGGAGATGAATCCTATGCGTACACCTATTCTAATAAATCCAAAACAGCTTTACCATGGACAAAAGAACTTCTTGAACTCAAAAGAATTTCGGAAGAACAAACAGGCCAAACTTATAACTCTTGTCTGCTCAATTTATATCATAACGGAGATGAAGGCATGGCTTACCACAGTGATGATGAAAAAGCTTTGGCAAAAGATTCTGCCATTGCATCTTTAAGTTTTGGCGCCGAAAGGAGATTTCTTTTCAAACACAAGCAGAGCAAAGAAACGGTTACTTTATTTTTAGAGCATGGCAGTTTGCTGGTGATGAAAGATGAAACGCAAACGAATTGGCTTCATCGCCTTCCCCCTACTAAAAAAGTAAATCAGCCAAGGGTAAACCTCACCTTTAGAACAATGGTGGTTTAATCCTGACTGATTAAAAAGTACTTTAATTTGCTTTGGTTTCTGCCACTACGAACCAAAGCATTTTTTTTTTTTAATGCTTAAACTCCTTAATATCTACAATGCGGTCGTCGTCGGCATTTTTCTTTAAGAAAGAGGTTCCGTGCTCATTTGGTACCCACGTGTAGTCTCTTTGGATATTTGCTACCAAGGTTTCAGGCTGACTGGTTAATGATGCAGGCAGAGGTAGATTAAAAGTTTCTCCTGTTTTGGTATTTACCTGGTATAAAGCATTTGCCGTCAAAAATGCCAATGTAGTTTTATCGCTGGAATACATAAAGAATTTCCCCTGGATACGCTCATCTTCATTTTGACGCTTAATCGGGTAAACCCTTGAGTTGATCGTTGTGATAAAGAAATCGTTGTTCACCAACAGATTGCTCCTCGTTAACTCCTCTAATCCATTTGTATATTTTTTATCTTCAGCACCTTTTGATGACTTGTTTAAGCTCACCACATCTGCTTTTCCTCCATTTACATAAATAATATAAAAAGGATCCATTTTCTCTTTTTCATTTGCACTCTGCACCAATACGGCTGTTTTTTGCGTATTGATGAAAGAAGCAACCTTAAATTTCTTTGTTTCAGCATTTGGCGCATCATCAATCGTAATGACAGTATCCTTATATTTAATGGCAAAGCGATCGGCAGCGGCTAGTTTTCCTGAATCGGTTTTTACAATGGTTAATATATCTTTTGTTGATTTTGGAAATACATTAAAATCATCAGTCGTCGCAAATGCGCGTGCTTTAAAAGTTTTTTCAGAATTGCCTCCGCAGCCAGATAAAACAACGGAAAGTAAGAGTGCATAAAGCGTAATTTTCATGGGTTTAGCTATTTATTTTTTTTGCTAATTTATAACCTTTATTGCTTTTCTGTTATTAAAGTCACCAGAAAATTACCGCTTTTGGTTAAAAATTTGATTTATGGGATATTAGAAGAGTTTTAACCGCGAGGCAGACAATAGCTCTCGATGCAATCTTTCATTTTTACCATAGAGATCACAAGGAAAAGGCACAGCATTGGAATTCCATCATCCGTTTTACATTATCCATCTTTCATTTTTATCTTTTACGTAAATTTGCAGGAGCAATAACCCAATAGTCTCCCGCTGATTTCGCAGATCACCGCAGAACCCATTCCATCATTCGCCTTACATTTCCCATCTTCCATTTTTTACCTTTTACGTAAATCGGCAGGAGCAATAACCCAATAGTCTCCCGCTGATTTCGCAGATCACCGCAGACCCCATTCCATCATCCATATTACATGCTCTAACGTCTGCGCAAATCTTCTTAAATCTGCGGGAACAAAAATCAAAAGGTTTCCACAGATCACCGCAGAACTCATTCCATCATTCGCCTTACATTTCTCATCTTCCATTCTTCCTCCTTACCTAACCTCTCCAATTTTACCCTCCACACTTAAAACTAAATTTCCTATTTTTGATTAAACGATCATCCAATGCCGGGCTCAACAAACTTTCTCACTAGAAATAAAAGTATAATCTTATATGGGGTGTTCCTCGCGGCATTACTTTTTTTATTGAAGTGGTTAGAGCTTCGTTTTCTTATCATTAACCATGCCTTCGAAATTTATGCAGGTTCAATCGCTATAATTTTTACTGCTTTAGGTATTTGGCTGGCCTTAAAATTAACCAGCCCCAAAACCATACTGATCGAAAAACAGGTTTTTATTGAGCAGCCTGAAAATTTCATTCTTAACAAAACAGCATTGGCCAGGTTAAACATCAGCAAAAGAGAACTGGAAGTTTTACAATTGATGTCGGAAGGTTTGAGCAACCAGGAAATGGCAGAGCGGTTATTTGTTTCATTGAATACCATTAAAACACATAATGCCAGGCTTTTCGAAAAACTGGAAGTAAAACGCCGGATACAGGCCATAGAAACCGCTAAAAAACTTAACCTCATCGCTTGATCGCATTGGTACTTTAGTATTAAATAAGCTGATTTCAGAAAAATCACCCTAAAGTATGAAGCTAAAAAAGATTAATCAGAGCAATTTTGTGGTGTAAACCAATAAAAAAATCAGACATGAAAAAGAACGTAATTGTATTCGGATTAATTGCCGGCTTAATCGTATCGGTATTAATGATAATTTCAATATCAAGATGTTATAACGACCCGAACCTTGAACACAGCATGCTTGTTGGCTATGCTTCGATGGTATTGGCTTTCTCTTTTATTTTTGTAGGAATTAAAAATTACCGTGATAAGTACAACGATGGATTGATTACCTTTGGTAAAGCCTTAAAAATCGGGCTATTAATCAGTTTGATTGCTTCAAGTATATACGTTGTGGTATGGCTGATCGATTTTTATATATTTATTCCTGATTTTATGGATAGGTATATTGCTCAGGCATTAAGAGAAGCCAAAGAAAGTGGTGCATCTGCAACAGAACTTGCTAACAAAGCTAAGGAGTTGGCTTCAGGTCAGGAGTTATATAAAAACCCCATAATGGTGGTATTGTTTACCTATATGGAAATTTTACCAGTAGGTATTTTGATATCATTCGTTGCCGCACTGATCTTAAAAAGAAAACCAGGCATACCAATAGTTGAAAAAGCAGTTTAAGTACAAGTTTGTTAACCATAAAAAACACGACGATGACGCACAGTTCGCAGAGTTGAATGTAAGTTAATTCCATCATCCGTATTAAATTTATATTCTCTACCGTCTCCACAAATCTCCTTAAATATGCGGGAACAAAAACTGGTGGTTTCTGCTGATTCCGCATTGCTATGCAGAATCCATTCCATGATATATATTTATACTAATTTTGATCAAAAGACTATAGAAATGAAGATTTTTGCCGAAACCGAACGCTTAATTTTACGCGAACTAATGCCTACCGATGCTGAGGGTATGTTTGTAATGGACAGTGACCCCGATGTTCATCTTTATCTTGGCAACAGGCCTGTAAAATCAATTGAACAAAGTATCGCAGAGATCGAATTTATCAGAAAACAATATACCGAAAATGGTATAGGGAGATGGGCTGTTGTCGAAAAAGCAACAGGTAATTTCGTAGGTTGGTCTGGCTTAAAACTCATCAAAGAAGCTACAAATAACCATATTAATTATTACGATTTGGGCTATCGGTTTAGTAAACAGTTTTGGGGAAAGGGTTATGCTACAGAAACTGCAATTGCCGCACGCGACTATGGTTTTAATGAACTCAAATTGAATGAGATTATTGGTATTGCAGATATCAATAACCTGGGATCTATCCATGTTCTGGAAAAAGCAGGTTTAAAACGGATCTCTATTTTCGATTACAATAGTATAAAACACCATTGGATGAAGATTGAAAAATAAGCACGATTTTAATCAAAAGACAATTTTATCTTTTTATGGTTTAGTTTTTGATGTTAAAAAGGAAAATCACATAAAACTTTTGTTATGAAACACCTTATTTACTGTGGAATGTTGATCTTATTATTGAGTTCTTGTAAAGAAAAATTAAATCTGGCAAGTTTTACCAATACCAAATGGGAATTAACGGAGCTGCCAGGATTAACTTTACCCTCAACAGCAAAAGCAACACTAAACTTTGCTGACAGTCTTAAAATCAGCGGAAAATCATTCTGTAACAGTTATGGCGGACAGGGAGAAATTGCTGATCATAAAATAACCGTTAAAAATGTTTTTAGCACAAAAATGTTCTGTCAGGAAACAGATGCTGCCGAACGCGCATACTTACACGCCCTTAATCAGGTTAATAGTGCTAAAATGACTGATAATAAACTATATCTGTTAAATGGCGATAAAACCTTGATGGTTTTCAGCAAAACTAACTAGAATCTTTACATGTATAAAAAGGCTGAACAAAGTATTTTTTACTATTTTCGGCCTTTTGAGTTAACGCAGAAGTAATGCCATCGATAATACCAGATCTGAAGTTTTTTTTCTCGACCATAAGAAAAGCATTTAATTTATTTCAACAGAATGATCCCTTACGTTTGGCCGGTGCTACCGCTTTTTTCACCAATTTCGCTTTACCTCCAATATTAATTATCCTGATCAGACTTTTTGGTATGTTTACTGATAGAAGGCTATTGGCTACACACCTGTTCGAACGATTGGCCAGTATTCTTGATAATGAAAGTATTACACAAATAAGAACTACATTAAGAAACATCCGGGGGATTGATCAAGCCTGGTATGTTACGCTGTTCAGTTTTATATTTTTCCTTTTTGTAGCTACCACGCTATTCAATGTGATTAAAAACTCTTTAGAACAGATCTGGAATATAGGCCAGAAAGATAAAAAAGGTATCATCAACACCCTTAAATCAAGAGCTATATCTGTTACCATTATTTTATTGGCCGGGATATTATTCTTTATAGGTTTGCTTGCAGATAGTATGCAGGCCTATATTGGTGCATTTCTAAAAAACGGAGCCCCTTCTTTTGGATTGGTCTTAACTTCAATAATCAATCAATTGGTTTTTGTAATCATTGTAACCACCTGGTTTACTATACTTTTCAGGTATTTAACCAATGGTCGTCCTACCTGGCGGGCAGCAATTTCAGGAGGCTTACTCACCGGATGCTTATTTACTGCCGGAAAATATATCTTACGGATTTTATTGCCACTGAGTAACATCAGCAACATCTATGGATCAGCTGGATCGATTATCGTAATTATGCTTTTTGTATTCTACTCTTCATTGATATTCTATTTCGGCGCTTCATTTATTAAAGCATTGAGCGTGGGAAGGGCCACCCCCATTATACCCAAAAATGGGTCTTTCGCTTATGAACTAACCGAAGTTGAACCGGAAAATTAAGACTAAATGCAGCCTTTTAATTGGTAAACTTAATTTATACCGCGAGGTTTTTGATCAGTTTATCAAGCAGGGCTTTCAATTGGATAATTTCTTCAAGGTTTATACCCAGATGATCGCCAAGCTGAGCCCGTAAAGCTGGTGCTTTTTCTTTCAATGCCAATCCTTTTTCTGTAAGCGATATCACGATGCTTCTTTCATCTTTTAATGACCTCACGCGTTCCACAAGTCCGGTTTCCTGCATACGTTTAAGCAAAGGGGTTAAGGTATTCGATTGCAGCATCAATTTCTGTGAAAGCAGGCTTAGGCTAACTGAATCGTTTTCCCATAACACCATTAATACCAGATATTGGGGATAGGTTATGCCCAGGGTATCAAGCACAGGCTGATAACACTTGGTTACTAACCTCGAAGCAGCATAAAGTGGAAAACACAATTGATTTTCCAGTTTTAAAGACTCATCTATTTCCATCACTCTGTTTTTCTTTAACAATAATCAACATTAAAATATACAAAAAAGTAAATCATTTTCTCCGAATTTGCTGTTGAATACAAAAGATCGGTTGTTGTTAATTAGATGGAGCAGGGAAATCTTTAAGCTATTTTAAAGATTTCTCCACTACTATCGAAATGACGCCCCATCTCCATCTGTCATCCCCCCTACTTAATTCAATAATTAAATTACTTCCAATTTAACATCGATGTTTCCACGGGTTGCATTTGAATATGGACATATTGTATGCGCTTTCTCTACCAATTGCTGAGCCTGTGCGGCTTCAATGCCTGGGATATGCACCTGTAACGAAACGCCTAACTTAAAGCCTCCTTTTTCATCTGGATGCAGCGAAACATTTGCTTTAACGGTAGAAGGCTCTTCGGACTTCACCTTATCCTGATGCATAATTAAGTTTAGTGCGCTATCAAAGCAAGCTGCATAACCTGCTGCAAAAAGCTGTTCAGGATTGGTGTAGCCCTCACCGGTACCACCCAATTCCTTTGGCATTCTCACTTCAAGTTCTAAAACACCATTTTCACTTGTTATTTTTCCATTACGTCCGCCAGTTACTGTGGCGCTTGTTTCATACAACGTTTTCATATTCTATTTTTATTTGTATCGCAAACGATTGTGTCGTTTACGATACAAATTTAATCAACTATTTTACAAAAGCAAATTTTTATTTTTAGCAGTTCAGGTATGGCCTTTTCCATACAGTTGGAAATAATACAAAATGCATAAAAAAAGGTGTCCATTTTTTAATGAACACCTTTCGGTTTTTATTAATTTCTATTACAGAATCCTATAACCTAAGCCAACGGTAAATAAGTTTAACTTAGTACCAGGATAGCCTGATTTATTGATTTTTGATAAGCCCAGTTCGTAACGTGCATCAAAGCTTAGTTTTTTAAGGTCTAAACCTGCACCAAACTGCCATGCCAAGGCCTGATTTTTAAAATCGGCCCTGAAAACGTTCCCTGCAGCCTGACCAAAACTTTGGTTTTCATCTAATATCAATGAGAACATTGGTCCCGTGTTTAAACGGAGTCCGACTCCGGCGGCACCAAATTTTGTACCCACCAATAGTGGCACATCAAGACTTGTAAAACGCACTCTATTTACCTCTCCCGTTGCATCACTTACTAAATCCGCTTTTTTCCCTGATACATAAAGCTCTGGTTGAAAATAAACTCCAGCGGCACCTACTCTAGCCCAAAGGCCTCCGTAAAAACCTGTGCGGTTATTGCTGTTAAAAGTGTTTTCACTGTCAAATTTCGAAAAATTTGCACCAGCTTTAATGCCCAGCTGGAAAGACGGTAGTACCTGTGCGCTGGCGAATAAGCCAACAAGCAAAAAGGCAACGGTTAAAGATAAAAATTTCATATGCGATTAAATTTAGCTGGTGGCATTGTTAATGGCTTCTTGTTCTTTTAAAGCATCAACATTGTTTTTATCACCAAAGTTTTGTGTTTTACCCGCAAAGTAATCTAAAATTCCTGATATAGTATCTAAGTTATCAGCTAAATTTTGATGAATATCTGGTAAATCTTTTTCAAGGCGGCTATCGCCCAATTCGATGTTATCTACTTCAATTTTACCAATTTTTTGAATAAGTGCCTGCTGAGAGTTTTGCAAATCTTCCAATTCACGCACGATCTTTTCCATCAATTCAAACTTCTTTAAAGTATTCATAGATTCTTATTTTTAGTTAAACTATTCCTTATAAACCCCTTAGCCAGTATTTTGTTTTATTTCTCAATCTTTTAATAAACAGATTTGGAATTATCTAAAACAACTAATAAATTAGTTAAAATTATCTTTTATGAACTTTTATGAAAAATTTCCTTACACTATTGTTCTTATTTAATTTAAATTTAGCCGGTTACGCACAAAATGCAAGCGCTGTAGATAAGGAAAAACTTTTCGACTTCTATCAGACCCAGCGTTATGCCGATGCTGCTCAATATTTAAAAAGCATTTATGGAGAAGAAGTAAACGATTTTAAAACCCTTAGCCAGATTGGCTATTGTTTTTTAATGGCTGGCAATAATGTAGAAGCCGAAAAATTTTACAGCAAAGCCTATACACTGCAGCCACAAAACCTCCCTATTCTCTTTAGTTTGGGCAGCATCAATAACAAAAGGGGGAATACCGAAAAGGCCAAAAAGTATTATGGGGAAATTGTGCAGATAGACCGTAATAATTTTAATGTTTACAAACTGTTAGCCAATCTTTATCCATTGCCAACAGATTCAATGAAACTCGTTTACCTGTTAAAGGCTAATCAGATTAATCCCTTGGAGGGTCATGTTGCTGCGGATCTGGCTGAGGTTCATGCTGCATATCAGCAATACGAAAAGGCTTATGATGTACTTGACATTGCCATTAAGGGAGATAGTGACAACCTGGTGCTGCAAAGAGCAAAACTCCCGATAACCAATCAGCTTAAAAAATATGCAGAGGTAATTTCCTCCGGAGAAAAATTATTGAAGGATGGTGCCGATGCTGGAGTAATAAAAGATGTAGCAAAAGCTTATTATTACACCAAAAAATATCAGAAAGCGATTGATCTTTTTAAATTGTTAGGAGTTGCAGCCATGCAGAATGAGGCTACTTTATATTATACCTCACTCAGTTACCGGGCATTAAAAAATTATCCACAGGCGGCTCTTTATACTAAGAAAACCATAGATGAAGCCATTTCGCCAAATACCTCTAATTATTACTCGCTATTAGGACTGGTTTACGAAGAAAACAACCAGTTAACATTGGCTAACGCCGCCTACAAGAAAGGACTGCAGTTTAAAGCAATGCCTACCCTGTATTACCGTTTAGCAGTATTTTACGATACCAGATTAAAACAAGGGAAAAATGCACTTAAATATTATAACCTTTACTTAAAAAGCAAGCCCAGCTTGACTGATGATAAAGAAGAAATCAAATTTTCAAGAGATAGGATTGCACAACTGAACCTGACGGATTAAACCAGATCTTCGAAAACAGGTTTTACATTATCCCAAAATTCATCCAGGGCAATTATTCTAGGTTTAAAAAAGGAAATTAACGTCGGCCAGTGCTGTTGATTAAAAATACTTACTCCGGTTATGCTGATGGAAATCTGAGATACCGTTTTTCCGAAATCATCAGTTGCATCTTTAATCCAGTCCCACTTTTCGTTTACAGTATTGCTAAACAGGAGTTTAAATTCTTCAAACTGCTCGAAGATGAGGTGCCTGATTTCAGCATCAGGATGCGACAGTTGAATGCTGATAAATGCCTTCTTACCATCAACATCCATTTTAAAGAAGATGTTCTTCACTCCAGTTTTGTAGTTCGTCCAGTTTACGGTTGAACCACTTGCTGAAGGGACAGGTTTCATATATTGCCCAAAACTGATCCAAAATTGTTGCCGCAAACGGGCTGCTTCTTCTTTACTATACATTATTTTTTTAGCATCTAATAGAGGCTTATCATTATTAAACTAAAATCGTCATTCCCGCGCAGGCGGGAATCTTACTACTCACCGCATTACGATTCCCAATCAAGTTGGGAATGACGACCATTCGCCTACTTTTAGCAAAGCTGCAATTATAAGCGATTAATATTTGTATTCAAAATGATAGTTACCTGATCCTATTTCTTCTTTTTTATCTGCTTTTGGCAATACAACTGTAGCACTTGCATTGGCTGGCACGGTTACATCCAGCTTAAAAATGCCATCTGCAATAGCCCATGATGATTTAACCGTACCGTAAACCGTTTCCAGTTCTGCTGAAGCATTGGTTAATTTCCCACCTGGTCTGGGTGCAATTAAAATGTTTTTGTAACCTGCTTGCGCTGATACGGGATTAATACCGCCAATATTTTTATACATCCAATCGCCAATGGCACCATAAGCGTAGTGGTTAAAAGAATTCATATCTGCTGTTTGAAAAGATCCATCCTGTTTAATGCCATCCCAGCGCTCCCAAATGGTGGTTGCCCCCATCTTAACCGGATACAGCCATGAAGGATAACTTTCCTGCAATAACAGGTCATAAGCAACATCTTCGTGTCCAAAACGGCTCAATACATGACAAAGATATGGTGTACCCAAAAAACCTGTAGTCAGGTGGTTTCCATAATCCCTTACATTATCTACCAGTCTTTGCGCAGCCTTCGCACGTAAGTTTTCAGGCAGCATATCAAACTGTAAAGCCAGTACGTAAGCCGTTTGGGTATTAGAGACCAATTTGCCGCTTGGCGTCATATTTTCTTTGATGTAAGCTGTTTTAATCTGTTCCAAAAGCGCATTGTACTTCTTTACGTCGTCTGTTTTACCCAATACCTTTGCGGCATTTATCAGCAACTGGGTTGAGTGTGCGTAAAATGTTTGGGCAATCATATACTTATCTGTCACTGCGGCACGTCCATCGTTGTCATCATTGGGCCGGTAAAACAGCCAATCGCCAAAGTGGAAACCCGTATTCCAAAGGTTATTTTTTGCCACTGATGAAATATAATCAACCCACTTTTTCATACTTTCATACTGCGTTTCCAAAATGCCTTTGTCTCCATAGGATACATACATGTCCCATGGCACAATGGTAGCCACATCGGCCCAACCTGCAGAACCTGCATCATTTTGGTTCAGCACATTTGGTATTACAAATGGAACACTACCATTCGGAAGCTGATCTGCAGAAACATCTTTTAGCCATTTGGTAAAAAAGCCCGATACATCCATATTATATGCCGCAGTTAGGGCGAATGCCTGGGCATCCCCTGTCCAGCCTAAACGTTCATCTCTTTGTGGACAATCTGTTGGCACATCAACAAAATTCCCTTTCTGTCCCCAGCTAATATTATGCTGCAATTGATTTAGTAAAGGATTAGAGGTGCTGAATTTACCACTGGTTTTCATGTCCGAATAAACAGCTACTGCGGTCAGGTTTTCCAACTTCAGTTCACCCGGGTATCCGTCTATTTTGACGTACCTAAAGCCCTGAAAAGAAAAATGTGGTTCGAATACCTGTTCGGTTCTGCCATTTAAAATATAATTGTTCTGTTGCCTGGCCGACCGGAGGTTAGTGGTATAAAAATTGCCTTCTTTGGTTAGTACTTCAGCATGGCTAATGGTAATTTTGTTACCTGCTGCACCTTTAGCTTTTAACATTACCCAGCCCACTAAGTTCTGCCCGAAATCAACCACGGTTTCACCTTTTGGGGTTCTAAATATTTTTAAGGCTTTAAACGTTTCGTGTTTGGTTACCTGCGGTCCGCTCATCCCAACCAGTTTTTCCGACCCCTTGGTCAGCTCCTGTACAGGTTTCCAGCCAGCGTCTTTAAATCCAATATTGTTCCAGCCACTGCGTTCTAACCGGGCATCGTAGGTTTCTCCATCGTAAATATTGGAAGCCAGTATCGGCCCATAACCTGTTTTCCAGCTATTATCCGTTACGATGGTTTCTTTGCTTCCGTCGGTATATTCAACTTCCAGTTGCATTAACAATGCCCTGGTATCGCCATAAAATTGTTTTTGATTACTAAATCCGATACGCCCTTTATACCAGCCATCGCCTAGTGAAACGCCAATTACGTTGGCACCTTTTTTTAGCGATTGCTTAACATCATAAACCTGGTATTGAATATGATCTTTATAACTTGTCCAGCCTGGTGCAAAATAAGCATCACTAACGCGCCCGCCATTGATACTGGCTTCATACAAGCCCTTAGCGGTAATGTAAGCCATTGCAGATTTTACTTCTTTTTTAAGGTTAAATTCTTTTCTGAACAAAGGGCTGGCCAGGGAAGTATCCTTTCCTGATACCGAAATCCACTTTGCGCTCCAGTCTTCAGGTTTTAAACCTGTTTGAAAAAACTGAACGGGCGACCATGCAGATGCATTTCCATGATTATCTTTTACCCTAACCTGCCAGTAATATTTAGTTTTTGATGATAATTGAGGACCATCATAAGCAATCAATACCGATTGATCGTTATTTACCCTAGTCTTCCACAAAACTTTATCAATTTTTGCAGTAGTTCCCAGTCTAATTTCATAATTACTTTGTTTGGTGTTTTTGATGACAGAGACAATTTTCCAACTAAATCTGGGTTTCGGATTATCAATACTAAAAGGATTTACTAAATGCTCAACAGTTAAATCTTTTAAAGAGATTTTCTGTGCTGAGGCATTAGTTGTAAATAAAAATAGTAAAGCAATGGCAAACATTGCGCTTAACTTGCAGGAGATTCTGTTCATAAATGGTTAGCGTTAAATTTTTTAGTTTTAACACTACTATATTCAGCAATATAATTCAACCAACCATCCTGTACTGTCATGAAAAATTAAGCGTTAAAGTAACGCCTGTTACCACACCCAGCTACAAAAACAGATATTTAACTAAAAAGGGAGATAGAATTACCTATTCATTAGTCGGGCTACATATTTCCCGATTATATCGAATTCTAAATTTACGGTATCACCAACTTCAACTTCCTGTAAATTGGTATGTTCAAAAGTATAAGGGATGATAAATACCGAAAACTCGTCGTCTGCAGAATTTACGACAGTTAAGCTGATACCGTTTACACAGGCAGAACCCTTTTCTACAGTTACATTTCCGGCACTGGCATCATATTTAAAGCGATATTCCCAGCTGCCATCCAGTTCTTCGCGTTTAATGCAAACTGCCGTCTGGTCTACGTGGCCCTGTACTATATGTCCATCTAAACGGGCATTCATCTGCATGCAGCGCTCAAGGTTAACTTTACTACCCACTTTTAAACCATTGAGATTGGTTTTGTTTAGCGTTTCATCTATAGCGGTAACGGTATGTGTTCCATCATTCAGCGCCACCACCGTCAAACATACGCCGTTATGGGCTACACTCTGATCAATTTTCAACTCATGGCTGATTGCAGAAGAGATGGTAAAGTGAATATTGGTATGGTCGTTTTTAATGGCAGTAACCTCGCCAAGTGTTTCTATAATTCCTGTGAACATTTTGTGTTTCTCTTTTTTCTACACGTCATTCCCGCGCAGGCGGGAACCTTAATGCTATATACAAACTCGACTATGGCATCAAGATTCCCAATCAAGTTGGGAATGACGATCCCTGCAATGAATAATTTATTTTAATACTTCAATCTGTTCTTTCTCCAATCAGAGCTATTTTTAACAAAGCTATCACTCAACTTCCCCTCTTTCTTTTCAAACAGTTTTGCAGCAATAACCGCAGCAATTAAGGCTTCCGTTTCATCCTGTACCTTTAAACTTTCTGGCTTAAAGTAGTTACCTACAAAATGTGTGTCGAAATCACCTGTTTTAAAAGCCTCATGTTGCATGACAAATTTACCAAAACCCAAAGTAGTTTCTATCCCAGTAATATCATATTCTTCAATTGCCCTGACCATACGCTCAATAGCCTCCTCCCTATCTTTACCGTAAGTGATCAGTTTAGCGATCATCGGATCATAATAAATCGGGATTTCCATACCCTGCTCAAAGCCATCATCAACCCTTACGCCGTTTCCTTTAGGGGTATTGTAGGTGTGTAAAGTACCAATATCAGGCAGGAAATTATTGGCCGGATCTTCGGCATAAACCCTAAGTTCGATGGCGTGTCCACTGATTTTTAAATCTTCCTGAGTAAAGCTCAATTTTTCGCCAGAAGCAATTTTTAGCTGTTCTTTCACCAGGTCTATGCCGGTGATAAGTTCGGTTACGGGATGCTCTACCTGCAAGCGGGTATTCATTTCCAGGAAAAAGAAATCGAGATGCTCATCTAAAATAAACTCTACCGTACCAGCACCCGTATAATTAACCGAACGGGCTACATCTACCGCACATTTACCCATCCGTTGTCTGATTTCTTCAGTTAAAACAGATGAGGGGGCTTCTTCTACCACTTTCTGGTGACGGCGCTGCACAGAACATTCCCGTTCAAAAAGATGCACGATATTGCCATGCGTATCACCCAAAACCTGTATTTCGATATGCCTTGGCGAAGTAACATATCGTTCAATAAAAACGGCCCCATCTCCAAATGCCGAAGTAGCTTCACTTACGGCAAGCTGCATCTGTTCTTCAAAATCTTCAGCCCGCTCTACAATACGCATCCCTTTACCTCCGCCACCTGCAGCTGCTTTGATTAATATCGGGAAACCAACTTCGATTGCACGTTGTTTTGCCTCGTTTACATCCTGAATGGCTTCTTCCGTTCCAGGAACCATAGGAATGTTATATTGTAGTGCTGCTGCCTTTGCAGATAATTTGTTACCCATGGTTTCCATCGCTTGTGGTGAAGGACCAACCAGAATGAGTCCGGCATCGGCAACCATTTGTGCAAAATTTGCATTTTCTGATAAAAACCCATATCCCGGATGGATGGCTTCAGCACCCATTAGTTTACAGGCATCGATAATTTTCTCACCGACCAAATAACTCTGATTAGAGGGAGCCGGACCAATACAAACTGCCTCATCGGCGTAACGCACATGCAGTGCATTCCGGTCTGCTTCAGAAAAAACAGCAACGGTTTTAATCCCCATTTCCTTTGCTGAGCGCATGATACGCAAAGCAATTTCGCCACGGTTAGCGATTAAGAGTTTGGAGATGGGAGTTAGGGGTTTGGAGTTATTGGGCATGTTGGTTAGACTTTATGTATATGCAGATCGTAAATGAACTACCTGACTATTGACCATGAACTATAAAACTATTTGATTTCGGACTCCCGACTTCGGACCTCCGGCTAATACAAATGTAATATTATTTCGATTGCCTGATCGATCATTTCAGCACTCAGATCCAAATGTGTTACCAAACGAATGGTGCTGGCACTGGTGGTATTGCAATGCAAGCCTTTTTCTTTCAAATTATGCACAATTTTCTCTGCCGAACCTTTTTCTACTTCGAAAATAACGATGTTAGTTTCAACCGGCATTACCGATTTTACATACTTTGCCCTCGCCAGTGCATCGGCTAAAACCTGTGCATGGGCATGATCATCCTTTAAACGTGTTACATGGTTATCAAGCCCATAAATACCAGCAGCGGCTAAGAACCCGGCCTGTCGCATGCCTCCACCAAAAGCTTTCCTGATTTTACGCGCTTTGCGGATCATCTGTTTACTGCCTAATAATACCGAACCAACGGGTGCGCCGAGTCCTTTAGATAAACAAACTGAAATGCCATCAAAATATTTACCATATTCTCCTGCCTTATCGCCTGTGGCTGTTAGTGCATTAAAAATACGTGCACCATCTAAATGCAGTTTTAATCCTTTTATATTACAAAGGTGATGAATAGGCGCAATCTGTGATAAGGTATAACAGCTCCCGCCACCTTTATTTACTGTATTTTCCAAAACAACCAAGCTGGTGTTGGGATAGTGGATATTATCTTCGTTAATTTCAGGTTCGATTAGCTCTGGAGTCAAAATTCCACGTTCGCCATGCAACAGCCTTACCGATGCGCCGGAATGGAAAGCAATGCCCCCAATTTCATAACGATAAACATGTGCCGTCTGATCGCAGATTACCTCGTCCATGGGCTGGGTAAAACACTTGATCGCAATCTGGTTGGTCATCGTTCCGGATGGGCAGAACAATCCCGCTTCCATATTAAAGGTCGAGGCCAATTTTGTCTCTAATGCATGCACCGTTTCATCTTCGCCAAAAACATCATCGCCAACTTTTGCATTCATCATCGCATCCAACATTCCCGCAGTTGGTCTGGTTACCGTATCACTCCTGAAATCTAAAAATCTGTTGTTCATTTCGCTATTTTGTTGTAAAATATTGTTGACAATAAAAAAAATACCATTGCCCTTTCTGGTATAATTTTAAGGTTTTTCGGCCATTAAATGCCCTATATAGTGTATTTTTTACACACTTAATTTTCGACAACAACAAATTGTTAAAAAATTATTAAAAAAAAGGATACAAAATATAAGACTTTTTATACTTTTATCGTGCTAAAACCAAAAATAAATAAAATGATAGTAATTGCAGACGGCGGATCTACCAAAACAAATTGGTGTTTGATTAACGAGGCCGGCAGAAAAATTTACTTTAACACCGAAGGTTACAATCCATATTTTTCAAAAGGAGAGTACATTGTAAAGTCTTTGAATGAGACTCTTCCAGACCACTTGGAAAGAGAGAAATTGACAGCAGTTTATTACTACGGTGCCGGCTGTTCTACACCTGCAAATGTTAAGATTGTGGCTGATGCCATGCAAGAGATCTTCATTAATGCAAAAATCTTTGTAGGCCATGATTTACTTGCTTCATCCAGAGCGCTCCTTGGAAACGAACCAGGATTTGCTGCTATTTTAGGCACAGGAACAAACTCATGCCTGTATGATGGATCTGAAATTACCATGAACATCGATTCATTGGGTTATTTCCTGGGTGATGAAGGTAGCGGTTCGTATATTGGTAAACGTATTTTAAGCGATTACATGAAAGGTTACATGCCAAAAGGACTACGCGAAGCTTTTTACGATAATTATGCTTTAACCAACGAAGATATTTTCGATAACATTTACAATAAGCCATTGCCAAACCGTTTCTGCGCAAGCTTTAGTAAATTCTTATACGATTTTAAAGATAATTACGAAGATTATGCTTTTGCTACCATCGATTATGCTTTTACTGCATTTTTCGAAGCTTTGGTCATTCACTATCCCAACTACAAAGACCACAAATTGAACTGTGTAGGTTCAGTAGGTTATAGTTTCCGTGATATTTTAAGTATTGTAGCCGACCGTTACGAAATGGGGGTGGGTAAAATTATCCGCTCACCTATAGATGACCTGGTACATTATCACCTGGAGTTAGCGCCTAAGGCTTAGTCTTCAGTCCTAAGTCTGGAGTCTTTAGTCCGGAGTCGTATATAATAAACAAGCAAAAAAAACCCGGTTTGAAATTTCAAACCGGGTTTTTTTATTTATAAAAAGCCATATTGCTTTTGGTCTTTAGTTCCAGCTCAACGCCAAACTCCCTCCGCTCAACGCTAGAACGAAATCTCCTTGCCAAAAAGTTTCGCGTATTTACGTTTATCAAAGCGGTACAAAGTAGCTGCACGGTACGATACACCTTTTTGTTTTTCGTCGAGTTCTTTTAATACCCCGAAACTTACAATTTTCTTTCTAAAGTTGCGTTTATCCAGTTTTTTACCCAAAACCAACTCATACACATGTTGCAATTGTGTTAAGGTAAATTTCTCCGGCAGGAGTTCGAAAGCAATAGGCTGGTGTTTAATCCGGCGTTTTATTTTTTCTAATCCTTTATCATAAATTTTCTGGTGATCAAAAGCCAGTTTGGGCAGATCCGTAATCGGTAACCAATTGGCCCGCTTGGCATAGGTACTGATCGGGCGGAGTTCTTTATCTCCCCCCAAACGGATTAAAGCATAGTATGCCAAAGTAATTACCCTACCTTGCGGGTGCCTGTGCGGATCGCCAAAAGCGTAATACTGCTCCATGTAAATACCGCGCAAACCGGTAAGTTCGTATAAAATCCGGGAGGCTGATTGATCTAAACTTTCATCAGGGCCAACAATGTTACCAGGCAATGCCCACCAATCTTTAAATGGTTCTTCATTCCTTTCAATTAGCAGGATTTTTAATTCCTTACCATCAAATCCAAACAAAACGCAATCTATCGAGAATACAGAATCTAAATGAGGTAAAATTTGTTCCAAAGTAAAATTTAGTTATTTTAAGCAGATAAAGGTATGACTTTCAATATTAAGTAAAAAAAATAAAATAAATTACTTAGTGTAAAAAATACACACTATATTCGTATTATAAAGATGGAACCAAATATAAAAAATATAGCTGTACTAACTTCCGGAGGCGATGCCCCTGGAATGAATGCAGCAATCAGAGCTGTTGTTCGTACCGGAATTTACCATGGCATTAACATGTTTGGTGTAATGCAAGGTTACCAGGGTTTAATAACCGACAACATAAAACCAATGGACGCCCGTTCTGTAAGTAATATTTTACACTTGGGCGGTACCATATTAAAAACGGCACGCTGTTTAGAATTTAAGACAGACGAAGGTCAGCAGATTGCCTACAATAACTTAAAGAAAAACGACATCGATGGATTAGTGGTAATCGGTGGCGACGGAACATTCACCGGAGCTAAACGTTTTTCGGAAACTTTTGGTGTTAAGGTTATCGGTATACCCGGAACTATTGATAACGATTTAGTTGGATCTGATTTTACTTTAGGTTACGATACAGCTATTAACACTGTAATCGAAGCGATTGATAAAATCAGGGATACGGCAGATGCGCACGACCGGTTATTCTTTATAGAAGTAATGGGGCGCGATTCTGGCTGTATTGCCTTAAGAAGTTCGATTGCCTGCGGTGCAGAAGCGGTATTGCTACCAGAAAAGGAAACCAGTGTTAATGAATTGATTGATAAACTGGCCTTAGGCGCAGCAACCAAAAAATCATCAAGTATCGTTATCGTGGCCGAAGGCCATAAACAAGGTGGTGCTTACGATATTGCCAAAAAAGTAAAGGAAACTTTTGATCATTACGACACCAAAGTAACCATTCTTGGCCACCTCCAAAGAGGCGGTAGTCCAAGCAGTTTTGACAGAATTTTGGGCAGTCGTTTAGGTTTTGCCGCAGTAAATGCGTTAATTGCAGGCGAAACGGAGCAAATGGTAGGTTTAAAAGGAAATGAAATAAGATTAACCAGCATAAGAGAGGCTTTAACGGCTCATTCTTTTAAACTCGAACCCGATTTAATGGAAATGACAGAGGTACTTTCAATATAATATGGTAGCAGTTGTTTATAGCGGATCGAAAACAGCGTTTTGGAAAATAACACAAAATGGACAGGTAGTAGCACATTGTAATACTACCGGCTTAAATCCCTGCTTTGTTGATCCAAAAACAATTTTACAGATATTAAACAAAAAAGTTGTATTGGTTAATAATGCAGAAAATATTAAAAAGATTTATTTTTTTGCTGCCGGCGCATCATCATCAGATAGAAAAGTGGAATTAGCCAAAACCCTGGCGTCATTTTTCAAATACAGCAAAATTGTAGTCGAAAATGATTTATTCGGGGCAGCTAAAGCCGCTTGTTACGATCAGCCCGGTATAGTTGGCATGCTGGGCAGCGGGGCACATTGTGCCTATTTCGACGGAAAAAAACCACTGAATAATAACTTCGGATTAGGTTATATTCTTGGGGACGAAGGCTCTTCAAATTATTTTGGGAAAATACTCCTGAAAGAATATTTAAGCCAAAAAATGCCAAAGGATATCGAGGCCAAATTTATATTAACACACAATCTGGACCGCCCTCAAATATTAGAACGTATTTACAATAAGCCACAGGCGAATATTTTTCTAACTTCGTTTTTCGATTTCATTACCCAGAACAGCAAACATGAATATATCCGTAAACTGATTGATGATGGATTCGAAAAATATTTCGAAACCTATATCCTGCCTACATCACAGAAACATAAACATAGTGACCTGCATATTGTAGGCAAAGTGGCCGCCGAACTGGAAGACCGCTTAAGGTTTGTGGCCGGTAAATACGATTTAAAAATTAAAAGCATCATTAAAGAACCAATACAAAATTTATTAAAACATTACACTAATTAACAAAACAATGAGCAAAATTGGAATAAACGGCTTTGGCCGTATTGGCAGACTGGTTTTCAGAGCCGCATTAAAAAGAGGATTAGATATTGTAGCGATTAACGATTTGATCGAGCCTGATTATATGGCTTACATGCTAAAATATGATACTACACATGGCAAATTTGATGGCACTATTGAAGTTGTTGATGGTAATTTAGTTGTTAATGGCAAAACAATCCGCGTAACTGCAGAAAGAAATCCAGCTGATTTAAAATGGGATGCTGTAGGTGTTGAAGTAGTAATCGAATCAACAGGTTTATTCTTAACCCGTGCTGATGCAGAGAAACACATCGCTGCTGGTGCCAAAAAAGTAGTTTTCTCAGCTCCTGCTAAAGATAGCGACATCCCTACTTATGTAATGGGTGTTAACCACCATAAATTAACTGCAGATCAAACTATTGTTTCTAATGCATCTTGTACTACAAACTGTTTAGCACCAATTGCTAAAGTTTTAAACGATAACTTCGGTATTGTAGAAGGTTTAATGAGCACAATTCACGCAGTAACTGCAACTCAAAAAACAGTTGATGGTCCTTCGGCTAAAGACTGGAGAGGTGGCCGCGGTGGTTTTTCTAACATCATTCCTTCTTCTACTGGTGCTGCTAAAGCTGTAGGTATGGTTTTACCTGAATTAAAAGGTAAATTAACAGGTATGTCTTTCCGTGTTCCTGTTGCTGACGTGTCAGTAGTAGATTTAACTGCACGTTTAGAAAAACCAGCTACTTATGAGCAAATTAAAGCTGCTATGAAAGCAGCTTCTGAAGGCGAATTGAAAGGCGTGTTGGCTTATACTGAGGATGAAGTTGTTTCTTCTGACTTCATCGGTGATGACCACGCTTCTATTTTTGATGCCAAAGCTGGTATTTCATTAAATGATAATTTCGTTAAAGTGGTATCCTGGTATGATAACGAATGGGGATATTCTTCTGCACTAGCTAAATTTGTAGAATATTACGCAAGTTTGTAACGGAAAAATGCTTTAAGCGATATTTTAAATCATATAAAGGGCAACATTATTCAATTAATGTTGCCTTTTTGTTTTAAATATGATTTTCACCTGTAAAACCACTTTTTAAAATCACATAAAAAATAATTTTATTAAATTCTTACATTAAAAATTCATTTAGAAAGCATAAAAACCAGAATAATTTAAAAAAAATCATGCTAAATTAATTTTTAACCAACAACCAACCAATATTTGACTAAATAATACCATAAATTGGTAATATTTAACAATTTGTTAACATATTTTAACCCTATATTTGCAATACCATCATTTTAAATCCCAAAAGCTCATGAAAAAAGGACAAGAAATAAAAAATGACAAAAAAAATACTTAAAATTTTCTTAGTGTATTTTTTACACTATCATTTTTTTTACTATATTTGTAGAGTAATAAACGGAACGATGTTTGTTAACAATAAAAAAAGATAAATCACCTTCTGGATAGACCCCGGTTTAGAAAGAAAGTTAAAGACAAAGCCTGGCTCATAACAGGTTTATATTTGGTTAGAAAAAAGAGATACGTCTGGATGGAGTATCTCTTTTCTTTTATATGGGATTTTTATTAATTTAAAAAGTAAAGTAATACAGAACCACAACTGCAATGCAGTAAATTAAGAACACAGATTCCTTTCAACCCAACTGTGGATTTTTACGATTAGATTCACTATTCTGAAACATTCCCCATCAGAATAAGCTAAATTCCGGAATAAAACTTCTTTACTTTATATTTGTTAGAAATCATGATCATCGTGAATTTTAAAACAGTCCTCATTCATGAGTAAGTTTAGCAAGCCCTCAAATACCACACCTGAATATGAATCACAGCGTCTTAATAAGCTTAAGCGTTATGACATTATTGATACACCGCCCGAACTTCTTTTCGATCTGATCGCCGAGATAGCGAAGATCACCTTTAAAGCAGCAGGATCATTTGTTTCATTTATCGACGAAACTCAGGTATATCTTAAAGCCAATACCAGCCCGATACAGGTTTCAATAATCAGTAAAGAAGATAGCTTATGCGCCATTGCTTCAAAATCGGCAGACATCACCCTGATCGAGAATACCGAAACTTGTATAGAAGTAAAAGATAACACCTACGTTAAAATAAATAACGGAATCCGATTTTATGCAGCCGCACCAATTACCACTATGGAAGGTTTTGTAATTGGAACGGTTAGCGTAATGGACGATAAACCCAGGTATGATATTAAACAAGACCAGCTAAGCGTATTGAAATGGTTAGCCCGGATTACCCTCGAGAAACTGGAATCGCGACTAATTAACCGTATTTCTGTACGCGCTTACGATGACCGTTTGCATCGCCTGGCCCACGACATGAAAAACCCAGCTACTTCTTTGATTGCTTATGGGCAACTATTGGACAAAAATTTGCTTTCCCAGGAAAAACTTGCATCATTAGGCAACAAAATTGAGCACACTGGTCGCAAAATTGAGCTAACAATGAATAATCTGCTAAACGAGGCCAAAAACGAGAATGCCGCTATTGACCTCGAATTTAAAACCGTTAAAGTAATGGATTTACTACAGGCAGTGGCCACAACTTTTGATTTTACCTTAAAACAAAAGCAACAAACGCTCAAAATAAATTGCCAAACAGATGGTTATATCCAGGTAGATCAGGAACGCATCAATGATGTTTTCAATAACCTGCTCAGCAATGCGATTAAATATTCGCACATGTGTGCAACCATAGAGATAATTTGTATCGCAGAGGACAGCAATATTGTATTTGAATTTAAAGACTATGGTTTAGGCATGACCACCGACGATATCGCCAAATTGTTTACCAAGTTCGCCAAACTATCGTCAGTACCAACTGCAAAAGAACGCTCTAATGGCATTGGACTTTATATTGTTAAAACACTCGTGCAACTGCATGGTGGCAAGGTTTGGGCAAATAGCGCAGGTAAAGATTTAGGTAGCTCTTTTTTTATTTCGTTACCCAAATTAGAAAGCATGCCGATAACCGACTAGCATAAATTAATTCCAAAATTATTTCATCACTTATTTCAAAATACCTTGAAATAAATCTACTTCGCGGGCAACAAAAGTATTATCGATACCGACTATTTAATTGACGATCATTGCAAAACCTTCCTTTCTCCGAAGGATGGTCTTTAATGTACCACATTCTATAAGACAGAAAAAGATCACCAGAGATAAGCCATTGGAACAAAGTAACTGATTATAAAAAACCAAAAGAAAACCAACTGCAAACTTTGGTCATAACAATCATATCCAAACCCAGAACAAAAAAAGGATGTAGCCACTGGCTACATCCCCTATCTAAATTAACGCTCTCAACTTATGAAGTTGGTATAAGGCTCTCACCCCTTATGCCTACAATATTACGGCACAAAGATTAAGATTTGATGAAGATTTTAAGTTATTGCAAAAAAAATTATTAGTCGCCTCCACAGCCACCGCAGCTACCGCAAGAACTTCCACAGGATGAACCACAAGAACTGGCTCCGCCGCCGTCTCCCCCTCTACTCCTTTCGTAATTTATCAATGGAGCAAGGGTTGCGGTTAACACAGCTGATCCATATAAAAAGTAACTCCATCGCCAATCCTGTTCATCTTTTATTACAGGCAAAATTGCAGATTTATACAAATCAGGGATCGTACGTATACAAAACTGCTTATCAAGCCCATAAAGACGTTTAATCATAAAAATTATCAAAAATCCTGTCAGAAGTACGATCTGAAAAACGGGCTTTTCCCTAATAATACCTGTTGCCAGGCGAATGAGTGGAAACATGATAAGTGTTGCAAAAACTGTAAAATTTATGTAAAACAGTCGCGCAAATTGTTTCGATTGGCTGAAATGCCATTTAAACATGTCCATACTTTTGGCGGTATTTCTAAAAATTGCACTTGTCTGCAATTGCTTTAACAGTTCGGGATAGGAGATTTCTCCTCTATCTTTTAACACCGAAACAACCTGGAGCTGCTCTCCGGAGAGGTTATCTACATCCTTTAAAATATAAATACGGTGATGAGCATTTACATTTAGTACACCTGCATGAATAAGTTCGCCTATAGCCCCGTTTATTACCTCGACAAGCTTCTGTCTTTCAAGGTAAACCAGTTCAAATGGTTTAAGGTGGTAAACGAACGATTGCCGATCAAAATCACGGGCAATCTGTTTAAATCTGTTTTTGGTATATAAACTGAGTATTACATAGACGGGAAGCGCCAACCCGAGAAAACCCAAAATAAAATAAGGGTTATCAATATGGATATAAACAGGTTTAAGCAAATAATAAAAAGGAACAATTAGCAGGATAAAAACAAGTACAATGTATAAGACAAAAAAACCAGTCTTAAGTTTGGCCGGTTCAATCTTTAAGCTGGCCAACATGGTGTCATATTCCCAAATCGCTTTGGGTTGTGCTCCAAAATGTTCCAGGTAAATGCGCTTCGTCCGTTCTTTTGCCTGCCTAAACTGATCTGCCTGCTCTTTTTGATGTGTAGAGGGCACATGCTGGATCTGCTTGCCAACCAACGCACAAAAATTCTGATAAGATTGTGTAAAGATAAGGTGCTGATGCCAAACCGTATCAACAATGTTGGAAGGCGAAACCATTACATCAGAAATGGCAGCCAGATACATAAATTTCTTATATTCTAATATAGCTTTTTCGGTAAAGTCTTTTGTCCATTGGTTTTCACTAGCCAACCTGATCGAAAAGCTATATTCGCCCGGTGGATGATCGAAATCAAATTGCTGTATACTTTTCCAGAGCGTTTCATTCATATCTCGATGCCACTACTTTTCAGCCCCCATCCATTTCTCTAACTTTTTCCAAGGAATGCTAAGCGCCATAATTAATAATCCAAGTATTACTTCCATACATAAATATACTACTAATCAGACACATTAACAATATCTAACCAAGGCTTAACTGTTATATAAACAAAGGCAGGCTGATAACAATAAACCTTCCTTAAAAGAGGGGCATACTAGTGTAATCTGATCAGGTGGTAATCTTCTTATTCCCATCTTTGACAAACCTATCTCCAAACCTGATACCACAAAAAAAGCATAACATTATTATCAATAGATGATAATGTGTATTTATTCTTCACGATTAAAGACCCACACATTTTTATTTCCTGGATAAATCCGGAAGTTATATGACATAACCAGCTGAAATTATTTAATACATCGTTTACCAAAATACCTTTCAGGATTCAGGCATACACCAATAGAGATAGACTTTAAATCCTTAAGAATAGTAATTAAGAATGAAATACAAAAATAAGCTAAATTAATGAGCCCATTATGCTGTTTCCAAGCTTTGAAATGTAGATTTCTTAATGTTTTGAATCGCAAACTGATTTATCCAGGTAAAAATTCTGAATTTAGTCTCATCAAATTGTGGGAAAGAATGCCATGCTTCACAGAATGTTTCCTCTAAGATTAATTTAGCTTTTTCTTCATCGCCTACACGCCGAATAATATTACCATAAATTGCTGCCGAATACCTCTTGTAGAGGGACTTAAATGCATCACGATCATCCGCTATTGCTGTAGTAAAAAAGAGCTTATCGCCGGATAAACCAGATCCCTGACCAACACTTATTTGGAAGGGTAACTTTTTTACATAAAGATTGCCTGAATGATTTGACATTATTGTTTAACAGACTGAATATTTGTTTGTTTATACATTGGTCAAAAATCAAACAACCGAATGGAGTATAAGCAACATAACGTGACAAATAAAACACGAAAATTTCCGGCGAAGCACTTTACAATATTTATTTTGTTAATTTTTTACAGAAAAAGTGAATAGCAAAATAGTATATGTTCAAAGAAATTTAGGCTAGCAGATAAAAAGCTAAAACCAGAAATTTGGCTTAGAGATGTCTGATTATCAGAAGTAACACTTTGGTCTTCTGCTTTTTGCGGTTTGCAAGTAATAACCGATAGAAATTTCGTGTGAGCCATAATCATAGCTACCCAATTTATTTAAACTGTAGTCGTAACCATAGCCAATCCGGAGGTTTTCGCGGACAAAAAATTCGGTTACGAGTCCGATGGCACTTCTTGCCCTTAAATCGTTTTGCAGTGCTGGCTTAGGATAAAGTTTTACAGAGGTTCTATACGCTACACCTAACCAAAGCTTTTCCTTGATCATTAAAAAAGCATTGAGATCTAATGAAGTTGGCCCATTCAAATCATCTTTAATCAAAAAAGTAGGCTTGAACTTAAAATCATTATCCATTGGAAATAACATACCGGCAGTTAAATAAAAATGCGGCTTGGAAGTAATACTAAGAAGATTATTATCTCTGAAAACCGGAAGATACTGCGCAAGCAAGTTATTGGCAGAGAAACCGATAAAGAATTTCTCGTTCGAGTAATGTACCCCTGCCCTAACATCGGGCACAGTCCTACTTTCATATCCGGTCGGAATCCTGTTATCGCCAGTTTCGGTCGGATCTAGTAAACTTCCATTCAGTCCCATCTGCATTACACCAATTCCAAGACCAAATGCAAGTACGTTGGTTTCAGTACGGTTCAATTTAATACGATAAGCAAAATTTCCGGATAGGTTTAACGAGTTTTGTGCACCAATTTTATCTTTAGATACCAATAAACCCAAACCCATACTTTCTTCTTTAACTGCTTCATCTACCGATATGGAAAGCGTTTGGGGAGCACCCTGAATACCCGTCCATTGGGCCCGGACGAAAGCCTGCATATAGAGTTCTTCCTTGTAGCCTGCATAAGCCGGATTGATATACAAACCATTAAACATATATTGTCCAAACTGTGCATTCTGCTGGGCAAACAGACAGAGGCAGAATAAATTAAACAATGTCGTTAAAACTATCTTTTTCATATCCTCACATTTTAACTTTCATTTATCTCATTACGGTTACATAACCTTTAAATTCCTGCCATTGAGCACTTGCCGTTTTCACCTTAATCACATAGAAATAAGTTCCATCTACCAGACCACTCGCTGTCCAGTCATTTAAATAGCCTTTCTTTTCATAAACTGTACTTCCCCAGCGGTTAATAATGGTAAGCTGATTTTCGCTGTAAAGGTCCAACCGCTCAATAAAAAAGGTTTCATTCTTTCCATCACCATTTGGAGTAAACACATTTGGGATTTTAAGCCCAGTAATTTCCTTAGTATCCACAGAAATGTTATTTGATGGATCGGGATCTGGCTCATCAATGGAAACAGTGGCACTATTAACCACATTACCAGGTTTCATCGACCTTACGTTAATGATCAGTTCAACAAAACTACCGTAAGCAAGTGATGGTATAGTCCATGAAACTGTTTTGGTTTGATCATTATAACTTGTAGTACCAACAACCGCAGGATCAACACTTACAAAGGTTAGATTTTCCGGAAGATCGTCTTTCACCTTTAAATTGGTAGCCGTGCCCAGACCATTGTTACGAACCAATAAATTGTATTTAAATGTCTCTGTATTTATTACCTGCCTGCTTTCTGACCTTTTAACAATGGAAACATCTGCTGAGATCTGTGACTCCACAATCACTTCCATCTCTTCAGAAGGATCGGAACTACAGCCACCTAAACTAAAAGTAATCACCGTATATTTTCCGGCAGCATTTACCACATAATCTTGCAAGGTAGCACCCAGAATGGCCTCTCCATTTTTGAACCATTGATACGATGTAGCACCTGTACCGTTAGCCCGAAGTTTAACGGCAACGCCTGGTTTAATGTTCAGCGTGTTCGGATTAGAAGATTGCGCAAAGCATGCCACTGCATCAAGCAGCAGCACGCTGAACGCAATTATCCCAAATCTGTTAAACATCACAATGATTAAACCTGCTCAACAGTAATACCTATGGCGCTACAGAGATAGTTGCTTTACCTGGTTTAGCAGTAACCGTTATGGCTTTACTTGCAGTTGCAGTACAACTTGCTGCATTCACGATCTGAACAGCACCAGTAGCATAACTTCCAACAGCAGCAAAAGCGTAATCACCTGGAGCCACGCCAGCTTTAAGTGTAAAAGTATCTCCTGAACCAGATGCTGTACCCAAAGTTGAAATATCAGTTACCGCAGTGCCACCTAGTGTTGCTGACCAGACATAAGTCATAGTTACCCCAGCTGGTAATGTTATTGAAGCATCCTTACTCGCCGTAATTACAGTAGCCGCTGTTTGATCGGTACAATAAGTACTTCCCGGAGCTGCAACAGCGATAACAGGAGTAGGTAATTTTTCTATAACCGTATTATCAGAGGCATCACTAGGACAAAGATTTGCATCAGCCGGTATTACCACAACTGAATAAGTATGGTTTCCAACAGCTAATCCTGCAGCGATCTGGTAAAAAGCATTTGATCCATTATATACTACCGGAGCTTCCGCAGTTCCGTCGACGGTCCATACAATTTTATCACCATTTGCAGGCGTATACCCGTTAAAAGTTGGAGTCAATTTCACTGTACTGGTTCCGCACAGGTATGCATTTGGCGTTTGCGCAAAGGCACCCAGTGGCAATAAGAACATTAAGAATACAAAGATTCTTAGATTACGTTTTTTAGTTTTTGTTGTCATGATTTTAATTTGTTTGAGTGAATAATTTATTTTGTTTTTAGTTAATAGATACTATTGGTTTGTGTGGCACAAGCTTTACCCTAAAACTAAAAGGGATAGCCCGTACGCAGCCGTTTGCATTTTTAATAGTCAAGACTCCCTGGTAAACTGCTACAGGAGTTGTTGAGGGTATAGTAATGGTGATTTCATTTGCTGGTAAAGCCTGATTTAGCACAGCGGGGAGTAAATTCCCTGTCCAGGAAATACTATAGGTTATTGGGTTAAAAACAGGATTGCTGTAAGTAATTTTGGTTGTGGTTAATCCTTCACAAATACTCGCATCTGGCCCCAATATTAAATTGGGCTGTGGATTTACGGTTAAAGGGAAATCTACTTTTTTACCACAATAAGTAGCATCATCAGCAACTGTATAATTAATAACGGTATTACCGGCAGCCATTGCGGTAACTTTACCTGTTGCATCTATTGTTGCAATGGCAGCATCACTCGTGCTCCATGTTCCGTTTGGATAAATATTTGTAAATGTTGCACTTGTACCTGCACAGATGGTAGCTGCGCCGTTTATTGTAGGTACAGGAGCATACTGTTTTACTTTAACTTCTACGGCCAGAGCACCGCCAGCATTTTTACATCCTGTTGCCGTGTTAACTGCTTCAACATAATAAATAGTAGTAGCCATTAAGGCAGGAGTAGTATAAGTGGTGCCGACATTAAATGGGGTTCCGCCAGATGATGATGAATACCAGTTATAGGTAAAACCTGCATCAGGCGCAGTAACCGAGAGCACTGTTGAAGAGCCGCTGCAGATTATTACTCCGGGTACTGTAAGCGTAGGTAAGGGATTAACCTTAAGTTTCACCCTCAACATTTCAGAAACCGCGGTAACACAATACGTCCTGCTCGCCTGAACATAATAATTGTAATCACCTGCTGCGAGCGTATTTGGGGGAGTGAAGGTTAAACCGGTATACAAAAAATTACCGCCTGTTTCGGCATCGTACCATTTGTATTCGGTGCAGGCCTGCGCATTCTGAACAGAAAAAATTGCAGTCTGTCCCTGGCAAACTATTTTTTCATCAGTAGTTGAGGGATTAACCAATGTACGTGGTTTTGCCAGTTTACGTTTAATGTCGTAAATCCTTAAACGACTAAATGCACCAGTAAGTCCGCCCATTGTGATCTCCAAACGATCGTATACATCGGTTACCAAAAACGTTAAGATATATTTACTTGTTGATCCGGGTAGTAATTTAAGGTTCAAAAACGTGCTTGTGTTTTTAAATGCTGGTCCGGCCGCTACTTCATTCAAATAAGGTTGTATGGTAAAACCTGTTAAAAGGCTCAGATCTAATAGTCCGCCACCTGGATTATCGAGTATGATACTAACTGAATCGGCAGGTTGCGAAGGTTTATTAAAAATAGATGTAAGATATACCTGATTGAGCACGGAAGTGCCCACATCAATCAGTGCGAAGCTATTTGGATCTGTATCAATGGCATTAAAGGGATTGGTAACCGTACCAGTTAGGTTTGCAATACCACCTAAAGGAGTTGGCTTTACACCTGAGAGCACATCAATCGCCTCGTCGCAATTGATTGATCCTGTACTAGGCTCCATAATATAAGCATGGAAAACTTTTACTGATAAAGCTGTAGATAATACCGCACCCACAATCTTGATATATATGCCGTTAAAAGCCTGTGTAGGTGTTACCCTAATCTCCATCTCTCCTCCCCCGCCAATTACCCCGGCAATATTCGCAGAAGTATAAATCGGACTCTTCGTTGCATCAAAACCAGCCTCATTCCCAGTACCAAATACGGGTTTATTTATTGCAACAGCATTTAGATTAGTAAAACTTCCAATTTCAAAACTGCTCAAAAGTCCAAGAAGTTCCTTTGGTAAGGCCAGTTTAACTGTTACAGGAGTATTTGCAGCAATTGTACGTTTACCAGCGTTGGTACCATCAGTAGTAAATTCCAGAAATTGTGTAGCTGAACCTGTAAGCCCAACGAGGCCAATAGGAACTGATAATGTTGATGCATCTTTAACCTGTCCGTTTACAGCATTCGGCGCATTAGCGATACTGCCATATAAACTCCCCACTCCTAAAACACTCAATCCATCAAGATATGCCCCCTGAAAATTTGCGTATGTACGTGATGTATTTTCACACTGTGCATATAAATACGCAGGTATAAAAAATAACACAAATATCAAGAAAAATTGACCAGAGCGCCTTTTCAATGTAAGTTTGGGATAATGTAAAATTTAGTTTGTTTGTTTACTAGTAATACAAAAGTATTGCGAACTAACGTTACATTATCCGTTCACTTTATTCATTAAAGTCTTTCAATCAAGACATGAACACCTGTTTTATTACTACTCATCAACCAGACTAAATCACCTGGAGGTAATTGGTACCTACTTCAGGATGAAAATTTCGGCCCAGCTATTAAACCTTCGCACCCTGCCGATTACTCAATGTTATTACTTGCGATAGTTGTAAGATTGCTTGGTCCACTGATAAGGCCTCCTTATCATGACGTTTATGTAAAAAACTGATATTTAGCGTTATTTTTTTGACCATATAAGACATTTAAGAACCATATAAGCTTATATGTCCTATAGTAGGAAAGCCTAAAGGATTATTTAATGAATTAGATGTTCTTAGGTGTCTAAAGTGGTTAATTAAACTGCCTAGTCTTTAATTTTTACGACCACCATAGATATCTTAGCTCAATGAGTTTTGCAGGATGCAAAATCTTAAACCCAATATGTTAGAAAGCATATATAGGACGTTATTCCTATTTTTTAGGCCACATACCTCATGTTTATTCGCAATGAAGATCTTTTTTAGATTGGCCGAACGCTTGCATCACTTCCGGATTAATTATATGATTTGTTAGAATGTTGGTTTATCCATGCAAAACTTACTGATACCTGCCAGAACAGGTACAAATTGTGGTTAAGGGCGTGAACCTTAATCTAAATCCGATAATATTCGGCCCATTCTAAAGAAGAAGTATTAACGCCAAAAAAAAATTAAACATTAATTATCAACACTTTATATTAAAATTTCAAACAGCTATTGTTAGCATAAATATTATTCAAAAAATAATATTTGCAGGATACAATGGTTATTGTATCTTTGCACCCTCTCTGGAAGCTTCCACTCCAGAGTTTAAGAAAGCTTTCCAGCAATGGGAAGCTTTTCTTATTTAAATTGATAGACGGTTTCCCCGCGAATCATCAGATACTGCATGCATCGTCATCTCTTTTTGTACTAAACCTGGGTAACGTTCACTATTTGCGTTTCGATAAGTTGTGATCATAGTTAAGAAAAACGCTCAATTTGCTCCTGCCAGATTTATCAATCTTTTTTAGCAGCATTTTTCTTCAGTCCTTTCAACAACCTGTTGCATAAACATTTAATTTAAAGAAAAAATGTGACCCAAAATTTAGTTTTGGTGCAATACAAAAACCCATATCACACCAAACTATGTTTTTATATGTGGTTTTGGCGCGATATAGGAACCAATAATATTCTACTTGCTTTTAAAAATTGTTACGGCCAAAGGTGGCAAATCAACAATTATTGAATACTCCTGTTCATTATATTCTTCCAGAGCGGGAACAATATCACCTCTGTTGTTTATGCCGCCGCCATAATAAACAATATCATCGGTATTAAAAATCTCTTTCCATTTGGTTTTAAACGGCACCCCAATTCTATAATTCTCCCGAACCACCGGAGTTAAGTTTATGGCAATAACCAAAGTGTCTTTAGCCTTTGGTCCTTTTCGCATATACACAAATACAGATTCGTTTGCATTATCGGCATCAATCCATTGAAAGCCTTCATAACTAAAATTGAAATGATACAATGCTGGTTCCTTGCGATACAGAAAATTTAAAGCTTTAACGGTTTCCTGCATACCTTTATGCGGCGCATATTGCAATAAATGCCAATCCAATGATTGTGTAAAGTTCCACTCATTGGTTTCGCCAAATTCATTGCCCATAAACAGCAGTTTTGCTCCCGGATGAGTAAACATGTAACCATAAAGTGCTCTTAGGTTGGCGAATTTCTGCCAATCGTCGCCAGGCATTTTATAAAGCATTGGCGATTTACCATGCACTACTTCATCATGAGAGAAAGGTAACATAAAGTTTTCGGTAAAAGCATAAGTCATGCTGAAACTCAACTGATGGTGGTGGTGTTTCCGGCCGATAGTTTCAACTTTAAAATACTTTAACGTGTCATTCATCCAGCCCATCATCCATTTCATACCAAAGCCTAGTCCTCCGTCGTGTACCGGATGAGTTACACCAGGATAAGTACTGCTTTCCTCAGCAATAGTTTGTACACCATCAAAATTTCCATAAACGGCGACATTCAGGTCCTGCAAAAACTGTATGGCTCCGAGGTTTTCACTTCCTCCATATTCGTTTGTTGCGGCATCTCCATCTTCTCTGGAGAAGTTGAAATACAACATTGATGCCACTGCATCTACCCTCAATCCGTCGGCATGATATTGATCCAACCAAAACAAAGCATTACTGATGAGGAAGGAACGCACCTCATTTCTGTCGTAATTGAATATATATGATTTCCAATCGGGATGAAAGCCTTTCCGCATATCGGCGTGTTCGTACAAGTGTGTTCCGTCGAACTCATATAAACCATGCCTGTCACCGGGAAAATGAGAAGGGACCCAATCTAATATCACCGCAATATCTGCTTTATGGAGTTCATCAATCAGATACATTAAATTCTGCGGAGAACCATAGCGTGAACTTGCCCCAAAATAACCTGTTATCTGATAACCCCAGCTCGGAAAATATGGAAACTCCATTACAGGCATCAGTTCTACGTGCGTAAAACCCATTTCCTTAACATAAGGCACTAACCTGCCAGCCACTTCCTTCGCGGTTAAAACACGTTCCGGATTATCCGGATCACGCTCCCACGAACCCAAATGTATTTCATATACCGAGATGGGTTGATCCAAAGCATTTATTTTTGCTCTTTTTTTAAGCCAGGCTTTATCTTTCCAGGTGTAATCAGTATCCCAAACAATGCAGGCTGTTTGTGGAGGATGTTCCCATCTTCTGGCATATGGATCGCCTTTTAAATGTTCCGACTCATCAAAGCCTTTGACAAAATACTTATAAACTTCGCCCTTTGCAATGCCAGGGATGAAACCTTCCCAAATACCCGATTTATCCCACCTTACACTCAGCGGATGAGAATTGTTGTCCCAATTATTAAAATCACCCACTACACTTACACGAATGGCATTTGGGGCCCAAACTGAAAAATAAGTTCCGGCCGTCCCGTCAACGGTAATTAAGTGTGAGCCCATTTTCTCGTAAAGCCTAAAATGCTTTCCTACAAGAAAAAGATCTATATCGTAATCGGTAAATAAACTGTGGATCCAAACGGATTTCTGTTTATCAATTTCTGGTTCGAATACTTTTTTTACTGGAACTTTTTTTGGTGCTGGCATAGGTATTTTGGTTATTAAATGAAACCCCAAATACTAAACAGCATTTGGGGCTCATTGTTACAGACTTAAGATCTGTATTTCTAAAAAGTTCTTATTGCATTTAAAATGTAGAATATTCTGATCGTCGGTATAAAAATCTTTTACCTCTTTATTATCGATAATGATCTTTTTAACCTGGAATTTTACCCCCATAATATTGCAAACATAAAATTCGTAATTAGGTGTATATAAACCTTCGCTGCGTTGGTTTATCCTGATAGCCTGGTTATCTCCTTTTACGGTAAATTTCTTTTCCAGGTAAATATCCTGTTCGTAGGCAAATGTATCGCCATGATCTTCATACATGTATGAGTTCACTTCGTAATCGCTATGATAAATATTCAGGATTACCTCGGTGATCGATTTTTCATCTACATATTGCATTACCGGATATTCTGGCAAAACCGTACCAGCACGCACAAACATCGGCATACTGTCTATCTTGGCATCAACGGTATATTCGTTACCGCCATCAAGAATTTCATTGGTCCAGAAGTTGTACCAGGTGCCTTTTGGAAGATAAACTTTTCTGGAAATTGCACCTTGTTCTAAAACCGGGCAGATTAATAGTTTATCACCATAGCAAAATTCATCCTGGCGAAAACTGTTGCTGATATTTTCCTGTTCAAGCATGACCAGCGGCCTTAAGATAGGAAAACCATAACGGTGATGCTCCCAAAATACCGAATACAGATATGGCATTAAACGGTATCTTAATTCGATAAACTTACGGTTAATATCTTCGAAAAACTGGCCAAAGCTCCAGGGTTCCCGTTCAGCAGTGTCGCCGGCAGAGTGTGCCCGCATGAAAGGAGAAAATGTACCCAGCTGGATCCAACGGGTAAATAATTCGCCATCCGGCTCTCCGCTAAATCCACCAATATCTGTTCCACAGAAAGGCACGCCGGAAACCGATAAACGCTGACACTGAATATTTCCAATCTTTAAATGCTCCCAGGTTGCAATATTATCGCCTGTCCAGACACTTGCATAACGTTGCATGCCTGAATAACCAGCTCTTGTAATGGTAAAGGGGCGTTTATTGCGCATCAATTTCTTTAAACCCTCGTAGGTAGAACGTACCATCTGCATGCCATAAACGTTATGTGCCTTACGGTGTGAGCCGCGGTAACCATCATAATTATGACGAACATCGTTAGGAAAAGTTCCTGAGCCAAACACAGCTGGTTCATTCATATCGTTCCAGAAGCCTGCCACGCCCATATCAACCAACTCTTTGTATAAATTACCCCACCAGCTCCTTACTTTTGGATTGGTAAAATCGGGAAACTGACAACGGCCCGGCCAAACATGTCCCTCCATATAATAATCATCGCTGCGGCGGCAGAAAAATCTTTTCTCTTTACCTTCTTTAAAAACCCAGTAATCATCATCTACCTTAATTCCCGGATCGATCATGACCACCGTTTTAAAGCCATCATCAGAAAGTTCTTTAATCATTCTCCGTGGATCTGGAAAATACTTTTTATTCCAGGTAAAACAGCGGTAGCCATCCATGTAATCGATATCCAGATAAATGGCGTCGCAAGGAATTTTACGCTCCCTGAACTGCCTGGCTATTTCTTTAACTTTTGTTTCAGGATAATAACTCCAACGACACTGCTGATAACCCAAAGTCCATTTTGGAGGCATCGGGTGTGTGCCGGTTAAAGTTGCATAACGTTTAACCACGTCCATAATATGTGGCCCGTGGATATAATAGTATTGCAGTTCTCCTCCATCAGCCCAGAAACTCGTTTTATTTACATCTTCCGAACCGAAATCGAAATACGATTTAAAGGTATTATCGAAAAAAATACCGTAGGCAGCCTGATTATGCAGACCGATATAAAAAGGTATAGTTCGGTAAAGCGGGTCCTGGTTCCAACCGAAAGAATAAGCATCGGTATTCCAGTTTTCGAACCGCCTGCCACGCAGGTTAAAATTGCCAGATTTATCACCCAGACCGAAGAAATTCTCTTCAGGGTGACATTTTTTGGTTGCGTAGATATAATAACCACCAAAATCTACATTTTCTTCCCAGTGCATAGAGTTGGCTTCATCAACCATCATCACATTGGTAATATTATCGTGAAACGAAATGTGGAAATTTGCCTTTTCTATTTTACAGGTTACTGCATGGGTAGAAACAGTATAATGATCATCATGCTCCTGCATCTTAAAAACAGAAACTTTCTGGTCTACTTCAGGTACTGCGTAAGAAAAATCATCAAGAAAAACGCCGTGTGGTGCCAGGCGTACCCTGATGATGTCATCGCTTACCACCCGAATTTCTACTCTTGCATCTCCATCAGAAAAATAAAAACGGTTACCTTCTTTCTTTACTTTTTTAACTTCTCCGAGGTATTGTTTAACGATTGGTTTAACCGATATATCAACCGGATTGTTTAAATGCTGTATTTCCTGCTCCTTTTCGATCAGGTCATTTGTTTCATTCGGTTTGTCGTTTTGCGCTTCCATCCTTATTTATTCAAATTTTAAATTCATAACTCTTAAACCGGGATGTGCTTAAGAAAGTACTATAATACAAATATTTTATAAAAGGGATGTAGCTTTTTTTTGAAAAGATGGTTTTAATAGTGTAAGTTTTACACTAAGCTAAGGCATTTAATAAGGAAATGGCTGAGCTGAATGATCTAATTATTATAGCCATAGCATTCAAAAATGTAAATTTATAGCAAGATAAACGAAGTATGATCGTTTATTCTGTTTTAATTTGACAGTTAAAGTAGCATTTTAGTAAATCAATTTATAAACATAAAATTATAAACATTTTTGTTTATTTTTGAATATGGAAAAATTGATCGCAAAGTTTAAAGGTATCCATCCTGGCCTTATACTTGAAAGGGAACTCAAAAAAAAGGGGATTAAAAAGGGTCCGCTAGCACTTTCCTTAAATGAATATCCTCAAACCTTAAACGATATTACAAAAGGCAAAAGAGGAGTAACAGCTTCACTTTCCATTAAGTTAGATCAAATTTTGGGTTTGGAAGAAGGTACAATGCTGATACTTCAGGCTTACTATGAGATACAGAAAGAAAAAGATAAACTGAATGCATCCGATAAACCCAATTTATCAATACTCAGAAAAATTCTCTTTTGGGATACAGACTTTGATAAAATAAACTGGAAAAACCAATATAAATCTGTCATTCAAAGAGTATGGGAGCGTGGAAATCGTGATGAAAAAAATGAGCTAATCCGATATTACGGACAAGATTTAGTGAACAAAGTAGCTGTTAATACTACTGACCGAACCGTTCGAGATAATTAAAGATCAAATTATGTATTGGAATACCGTAAATGAAATCTTAAAAAACAGCTTGCTTGAACTTATGCAGGCAAAGGAGCTATCTGAGTTTAGGTTGGTTGGCGGAACAGCACTTAGTCTTTATCTCGGTCATCGTTTATCAGTAGATATCGATCTTTTTACTGATGTAACATATGGATCAATCGACTTTGACCGAATTGAGAAGTTACTCACAGATAAGTTTGCCTTCGTTCAAGGTGATTTTGGTCAATTTGCAGGCTTAGGAAAGTCATACTTGATTGGTACTAATAAAGAAAATATAGTTAAACTAGACCTCTTTTACAGCATGGACCCATTTTTTGAAGATTTTGCGGATCATGATGGCGTTCGCATGGCAACCATACCTGAAATCATTGCAATGAAGATTGATATTATACAAAGAGGAGGCAGAAAGAAAGATTTTTGGGACTTGCATGAATTGCTAGATAATTATAGCATAAATGATATGATTGAACTTCATAAAAAACGTTTTGAATGGACTCACGATGAAGATATGATCAGAAGAAACTTTACAAATTTTTTCACTGCAGACAATGACTTTGATCCAATATGTTTAAAAGGAAAAGTTTGGGAGTTCATTAAAGAAGATCTGATCGAGGCGATTGACAGCAACAATGATAAACGAGCCTTTTAAACAGCACAAAAACGCCCTCTATACTTTTTAGCATAGAAGGCCTTTAAAAGCTCAATTAACTAGTTATGGATTAAAACTAATGGCCACGTAGTAGATTGCTCCTGCCGATGGGTTACCGTAAGAAGTGAAATAATATTTATTCAATACATTCGAGCCGCCCAGTTTAATTACCGATTGTACTGAAGGGATTCTTAAACTTACCTGTGCATCAAGCGAGCTGTATGCAGGCACCTGACCTGAGGCAAAAGAAGAATTCCAGTAGAACTGATCTTGCCAGCGATAAGAAACGTTGAAACCAAAGTTTTTGATGATTTCTTTATTACCCAAACCAAGGTTGTAACGGATTTTTGGCGTATTGAAATCGTTTATGTAGTTTTCAGGAAGATCGCCAATCTGGTTATAGGAAACGTTACCGCTAATGGCATATTTACCCACCAGGTAATCCAGGCCTAAGGCAGCACCATACGAGGTTACTTTACCTGCCGCATTTACGGGAACACCGAATTTCACAAAACTGCCGTTTACATTCTGGTATACATCAACAGCGGTGATAAAATCTTTGTAAATGTTGTAATAACCATAAGCGTCAATCAATAAATTAGGAAGGATCAGACCTTTGTAACCTAATTCGTAAGACTGAACACTTTCCGGACGAACACCTTTTGAATCAAAAGTATATTGTTGTAAAAGTGCCTGATTAGGTGCTCCTGTTGCTGCTGAAGCTAAAAACGCACGGTAACTTACATCTGTAAAAGGTTTATTGCTATCAAGATGGTATTTATTGAACATGATTTCAGGTAAACCACCGATCAGTCTTTGAGATCCGCCACCTACCGAAAGATCGATGTACTGGTTCTGGGTGGTTGGATTACGGTAACCGGTTTGATAAGAAACCCTGATGTTATTGTTTTTGGCGACGGTGAATACACCTGTTATCCTAGGCGTAAACCTGCCTTCAAAATTCTGGCTTTTATCATAACGGCCGGCAAAAGTAAATTTAACTTTATCGTTAAAGAGTTTTTTACCAATCTGTGCAAAGGCACCGTATTCTTTAATATCAATAGATTCGTTTAAATCGTTAAAAATGGTACCTGCCGAATTTAAATCATATAAACGATAAGATGCACCTACCTGAAACTCCACTACCTTATTAAAAAGGTTGGTGAAGTTGTACATACCTTCATAGTGGTAAAGGTTCGATTTATCATCGAATTTTGCTCCGTAAATACTTTTAGAAGGGTCAGCCGAGTTGATATTAGTTGCACTAATAGTTGTGTTTAAAATTTTATCTTTTGCTACCTCATACTGCGCACTACCTGGCACAAAACGTCCCTGATCTGCAACACTCCGGGCAAAAGCCTGTGCCTGTGCATCTGTTTGTCCTGCAGCCCTTGCACCTACATAATTACCGATATACTGCGGAAACCAGGTAGTTGATGGTTTAGAAACCTCATTGATGTAACTTCCCAAAATAGAAGAGATATAAGAATCACCTGAACGTTCCTGGGTGGTATAAGCTTTTAAGAAAAAGTCTTCTCCTTTTAGCTCCAACTTGTACTGGCCGATATTAAAATTACGGAGTGAATAACGGTCAGAACCGGTGTAAACAGAAGTTCCCGTACCCCAATTGGCCTGACCCACTACCTGAACTGTATTACTGATGTTGTAATATAAAGCACCTGATGCTTTTAAGGATTTGGTGTCATAATCAACCAGATTTTCTTCATTGTAACCTGTTCTCGAAATATTTTGATCAGGAATTAAACCTGCTTTTAAACCAACATAAAAAGGCAGATAATTTTGTACGGTAGAACGTAAAGCCGCTGGTAAGGTGGCTAAGAAACCTGCCTGTTGGGCTGCATTTGGAATGGCTGCTCCAAAAGCACCATCCAAAGTTGATTTTATATTAGGAATTAAACCACCGGTGGCGACATTGATCCCAGCTATAGTTCCGTTTTGAACGCTTAGTGCAACATTACGCATATTCTGGCTCACTTCATCACCATACACATTGATACCATCATAGTTGGGATCGCTGCTTCTGTCACCCGATTTCGCGGTTCTTGCAACCCTATCGAAGTTTGAATAGTTATTACCGAACCAATCTTTGGCCTGTAAAAACGAGAATGCTGCTTTTACCCCAAATTTATTGTTCCACGATTTTGCCATGCGTACATCCAGTTGTTTAAAAGGCTGCACTTTACTGTCGCCATCGTTCACATGATTCATACCAGTTTTAAACTGAAAACTCGCGCCAGGATATTTGAACGGATCTTTTGAAGTCATTAACAAAGTACCATTAATACCACCCGCACCATAAAGCGCTGAGGAAGCACCTGGCAATAACTCTACATTATCTACATCGAGTTCGGTAATGCCCACAATATTACCTACTGAGAAATTCAGGCCAGGTGCCTGGTTATCCATTCCATCAATATATTGGTTAAAGCGCGTGTTTCCGTTAGAGTTGAATCCACGGGTGTTTATTGATTTAAAAGTTAAACTCTGCGTACTGCTTTCTACGCCTTTCATATTGTTTAAAGCATCGTAAAACGATGGCGCAGCGATTTCCCTGATGGTAGCTGCACTCATCCGCTCGATGGAAACAGGAGATTCTAAAATACGCTCTGGTGTACGCGAAGCAGAAACAACTACATCACCTCCCAGTACAACCGCTGTTTCCAGTTCCAGGTTAATACCTGAAGTACTTCCGGTAATCTGCTGTTCTACTGTACCATATCCTACATAAGATGCGACTAATGTAAAGGGCACTTTTGCTGTTGTACTAAAGCTGAAACTTCCATTGGCTGTTGATGCTGTACCGCCGGATTGGCCTTTGATGGTTAAACTAACCCCTGCCAGTCCTTCTTTAGATTGCTTATCCTTTACGGTTCCACTTACCGTAATACTCTGTGCCTGTGCTGCCATATTACCAGCAAACACAAATATTAACACATAGAAGATCTGTGTAAAAATTCTGCTCATACGCGATTTAATTTGGTTATTTGTATTATTAGTTATATAAACATAAATTCTTTTTTTGAATTAAACAAATTATGTAAGCATAATAATTCCAATTCAATTATAATTTTGATTGATATACAGTTTGTTGTATTTTGCATTAAACATAAACCGTCATTTTGCCTTATCTTAGCAAAAGACTTGTTAGCTAGCCATTATGAATAAAATTAAAGCCATTTTCTGCATCGTCATTCCGATAGCATTAGCTTTTTTATTTAATACCAAATTAGGCAATACGCCTCCATTGTTAAAATTTCTAAATCCTTTTATGGGTTTCTGGCAAAATGCAGAAAACAATCATTTTATGTTTAACCATAAAGCGAAGATTAAAGGTGCAATAGATAAAATCGAAATCGTTTTTGACGACCGCATGATCCCGCATATTTTTGCACAGAATGATCACGATCTGTATCTGGCACAAGGTTACGTAACCGCCATGCACCGCCTTTGGCAAATGGATTTCCAGACCCGTTTTGCCGCTGGAAGAATTAGTGAAGTTGTGGGCGACAAAGCGATAGAGGTAGACCGGTACCAACGCAGAATGGGCATGGTTTACGGCGCAGAAAACTCATTAAAAGGCATGATGGCTGATCCCAAAGCAAAAGAAATGATTTTAGCTTATACTGAAGGGATCAATGCCTACATCAAAACACTTTCTAAAGCCAATTACCCCTTAGAATATAAAATACTCGATTTTAAACCTGAAAACTGGACACCTGTAAAATGTGCTTTATTGTTAAAACAGATGTCGGCAGTGTTGGCCATGGGTTCAGATGAATTTTACATGACCAATATCCTGAAAAAATTCGGTCCGGAGGTGACCAAAAATCTTTTCCCGGATTACCCTTTCCGCGAAGACCCGATTATACCTGTGGGCACAAAATGGGATTTCTCTCCATTAACAATACCTAAAACACCAGAAAGCTTCACTCAGGCTCAAACCGGTGAGGTTAAAACAACTGAAAAAGTAGAAGGTATCGGTAGTAATAACTGGGCACTATCTGGCGCTAAAACCGCCTCAGGATATCCGATCTTAGCAAATGACCCCCATTTAGATTTAACACTTCCGTCTATCTGGTACCAGATTCAGCTACATGCGCCGGGTGTAAATACCTATGGTGTTTCTTTACCTGGTGCCCCTGGGGTAATTATTGGTTTTAACCAGAAAATAGCCTGGGGTGTAACCAATGTTGCTGCTGATGTGCTCGATTTTTATCAGATCAAATTTAAGGATTCGACCCATAATGAATATTGGTACAATAATAAATGGAAAGCCACAACAAAGAGATTGGAAACGATTAAAATCCGTGGTGGAAAAGATGAAATAGATACCGTTTACTACACCCATCATGGGCCGGTAGTCTATTTCCAGAAACCGAAATATGGCAGGGCAGACAATGTGCCTGTTGGCGATGCCTTAAGGTGGATAGCACATGATGAATCGAATGAACTCATGACTTTTTATTACCTCAACCGTGGTAAAAACTATAATGACTATCGCAAGGCATTAACTTTTTACACCGCACCTGCGCAGAACTTCGTCTTTGCCAGTGTGGATAATGATATTGCCATTACGCCAAACGGAAAATTCCCTTTAAAATGGAAAGATCAGGGCAAATTTATACTGGATGGAACAGACCCGGCTTACGATTGGCAGGGATGGATCCCAAATGCACAGAATCCAACGGTTAAAAATCCACCACGCGGTTTTGTGAGTTCGGCCAACCAGTCTTCCACCGATACTACTTATCCATATTACATTAACTGGGAATTTGCTCCGTACGAGCGGGGCAAGCGCATCAACGACCGTTTATCGGCGATGAACAAAGCCACTTTAGACAGTATCCGCCTGATGCAGACCGACAACTATAGCATTATGGCGCAAAACCTGGTTCCTGCATTATTACCTTTATTGAACAATGAACAGTTAAATGCTACACAAAAAGAAGCATTGGCTTACCTGAAAAAATGGAACAAACGTTATGATGCAGATGAAATTGCAGCCAGCGTATTCGAAATATGGACAAAACGCTTATCGTATGATATCTGGGCAGATGAATTTGAAGTGAAAGGCATTCCGATGCGTTATCCCTCAAGAGACCGTACGGTAGAAATGATCCTGAAAGAACCCAATGCAACCTGGTATGATAATATCAATACCAGCAAAAAAGAAACATTATCTGACCTGGTTAATGAAGCTTTTAAATATAGCTGTGATAGTCTGGAAAGGCGCTTCGGACCAATAAATAAAGACTGGAACTGGGCAAATGTAAAACAGACCAATGTACCGCACCTGGCCAAAATACCTGGATTCGGTTCGAAGGTTTTACAGATTGGTGGCGCCAAAACCACTATTAATGCTTTGAGCGAAACCAATGGACCTTCGTGGCGGATGGTAATTGAACTGGGTAAGACGCCAAAAGGGCACGGCGTTTATCCGGGCGGTCAATCGGGTAATCCCGGAAGCAAATTTTATGATAATATGATCGATACCTGGGCAAATGGTAAATTGTACGATTTATTTTATATGCAAAGTCCTGATGATCAATCAGGCACGGTTATTTCTCGTTTAAAAATTTCTAAATAGGCTAAAATGGTTTTCATTGTTATATTAATAATCTGTTTCCTTCTACAAATGATTGCCCCCTGGTGGATCATCATCGTCATATCTTTTGCCACCTGTGGCATTATCGGCAAAACAGGAAAAATAGCCTTCTGGCAATCTTTTCTTGCCATCTTCTTGCTTTGGATAGGGTATGCTTTATTTAAAAGCTTGCCTAACGATAATGTACTCGCTGGCCGTGTAGCGGTAATGACAGGTATAAAACTGTGGTGGGCATTGTTATTGGTTACCGGCCTATTAAGTGGTTTAGTGGCCGGAATTAGCGGTTATTGTGGCTATCAGTTCCGAATGGCGATGCTGGCTAAAAAAACTGACGAGAAAATAGCATAATGCTTTGTACTTTTGCGTTGTGAATTTAACCGCTAACGATATATTTTCTGTAAAAGATAAAGATACATTTAACGCCATTGCCTTAAATATTTTTAAGTTACAGGCCCAAAATTGCAATGTTTACCGTGAATATATCTTTCACCTGGGTGTTGATGCTGATGCGGTAACCGAAATAGCAAAAATCCCTTTTTTGCCCATCAGCTTTTTTAAAAGCCATTCTATTCTGAGCAATAATGACCCCGTAGAGATTACTTTCAGCAGTTCTGGCACTACGGGCATGGTACAGAGCAGCCATCATGTAACTAACGTTAAATGGTATGAGCAGAGCTATTTGCAGGCTTTTGCACAATTTTACGGAGACATTACCGAATATTGCTTTTTGGCCCTGCTTCCTTCCTACCAACAGCGAGCTGGATCATCGCTAATCTACATGGTTAACGATCTAATCGAAAAAAGCAGGCATCCACAAAGTGGTTACTTTTTAAACAACCATGATGAATTGCTGAAAACCCTTCTAGATCTTAAATCAAAAAAACAGAAAACCGTTTTAATCGGTGTTACCTATGCCCTGCTTGATTTCATTGAAAATTTCGATATCGATTTTCCTGAACTCATTGTGATGGAAACCGGAGGAATGAAAGGGAAACGTAGAGAAATGGTGCGCGAGGAGCTTCATGAACAGTTAACTAAAGGATTTGGCGTAAAAGCTATTCATAGCGAATATGGAATGACCGAGCTACTATCTCAAGCCTATTCTTTGGGTGAAGGTATCTTCAATTGTCCTGGCTGGATGCAGGTTTTGATTCGTGATACCAACGATCCTTTAAGTTTGATAGCAAATGGCAGGACTGGCGGCATCAATGTAATTGACCTGGCCAATCTCAATTCGTGTTCGTTTATAGCCACACAGGATCTGGGCAGGATTAATCCTGATCAAAGTTTTGAAGTACTGGGCCGGTTTGATAATGCGGATATCAGGGGATGTAACCTTTTAGTACAATAATTCTTAATTTACCTTATCTGAGCAGCTGGCGCATAAACCGGTAGCAATCAGATTAAGGTGATCTACTTTAAACCCTGCCGGAACTTTTAATGCCGGAATTTTAACAGTATCCAAACAGTAAATTTTATGGCAGTTATCGCAGTTAAAATGCACATGTTCATCATGATGCTCATGCGCACTGCAACCATCCGAACAAATGGCATAATTGGCGGTTCCCTGTTGATCTAAAACTTTATGGATAATGCCCTTCTCTTCAAAAGCCTGCAAAACGCGGTACAAAGTAACACGGTCTGCATCCTTGCCCATTACCTGTTCTAAATACGGCTGTGAAGTTGCAGAATCTCTCCCACTCAAAATTTCCAGCACCTGCAAACGCGGCGCGGTCCTTTTTAAACCGTTTTTAACCAAAAGTTTTTCGAAACGCTCTGTTTTGTTTTCCATAGCAATACAAAAATAAGCAATTAATTAATGAGTTTTGCATTTTTGATGGTGATTGGCGGGGCATAACTCGCATCCTTCTGCTCCAGTTTCAAAATCCCTTTCAGATGGATAGGTTTTTGGCTGTAAACTGTGGCACTTTCCATTTCGATCATAATCATTACCGGAACACCATTTTGTCCGCAAAAAAAACATTGGTTTATGGGCAAAGTTGCCAATAAGAACTTCTGCTGTTTCTGTCCGCTTTTTATCGGGATGAGGTAGCCAGTGAGATCAAATTCCCTATTTTCAAAACGCCTGATCGATTCTGTAAAAATAGGCAAGAGCTCATTCTTTTCGGTTAACTCAAACTTCACCGATCCGATTACATCCCAGTTTAAAGACCGCAGCTGATCGTTTGGGTTATGTTTTTGTGTCTGCGCTAAAGCAGCACTTCCCCATAGCAAAAGGAGCAGAACATATAGCTTTTTCATCGTTTTACAGCATCTAAAAGAAAAAAGGTAGACCGGCTATCGCCAGAATTGTTGATTATAAATTTCCCCCGAAGGATAATGGGCTCTTCTGTCCAGTTAATGGGTTTCAGAGTCTTCACTTCTATCATCGAAGGAATATCGCCCGTACCGCAATATGGGCACGAGGCAACAGGTACCATAGAAAACATAAACTCGCTGAAGCTATTGCCAACTTTTGTGGGAATAATATAGCCAGGAAGTTCAATTACCTTATTATTGATGGCCTTTAACTCGGGTGGAAAAACAGCCTGCCAAACCAAAGGCTTTACCTGTTTATCATATTTTAAACCGATCAGGCTCCAGGTGGCGGTCCGCATCTCGGTATGAACAGCTACCTGGGCAGATGCAGTAATGGAGATTAAAACCAAAAGTATCGGAATATATTTTTTCATGATCCCATAAGACTATAGCTGTTTTGCATTTAAAAGAAAAAATTCACTCCTATCATCGCCAGAATCGTTAATGATGAAGATGCCCCTAAGTTTGACGGGGTTTTCTGTAATGGGTATAGCTTTTAACATCTTTACCTGTACCATTGATGGAATATCGCCTGAGCCACAATAAGGACAGGAGGCGATGGGCACGATAGAGAGCATAAATTCGCTAAATTTCGATCCCACTTTTGTTGGGATGATGTAACCAGGCAGTTCTATAACCTTATTATTTAATGCCTTTAATGCCGGAGGAAAAACGCTTCCCCACTTCTTTGGAGCAATTTCGGCGTCATACCTTAAACCGAGCAGGTTCCAGGTAGGCGTGCGCATGTCGGTATGTACCTTAACCTGCGCCGCTACTACGTGGATAACTAAACAAGAAACAACCAATAAAATCAATTTCTTCATTGTATAAACCTTCAGATTTACCTGTCTTTGGTTAAGGTTTGAGCAATATCAACTTTGTAAATCTGCATAGCAGGAATAAGCGAAGCCAAAGTACCTATAACCAGTCCGATGCAGATTAAATAGATCTCTTGCGGAACTGCAGTAAGTCCCGTTAATTTTGCCTGCGAGGATTCCTGGTAGCTGCCGATTAACTCCAGGGCAGTATGCCCGATTATTAGTCCCAAACAGGCACCGATAAACGTAACTAAAACCCCTTCAAACATAACCAGGAAAAATAGTTTCGATTTTGATGCGCCCAGGCAACGCATAATAGCCAGATCGTATTTCCGCTCTTTCATCGCGTTGTAGAGGCTGATAAAAATACTCAGGGCTGCAATTCCCATAATAAATATGGCAAACCATTGCAGGGTATCTATTCCAACACCGATGAGCGAAAACAGCCTTGCACTTTCCATCGCCGGAGATGCAGCCTGCATGTTTGTACTCTGGTTAACCATCCTCGGAAAAAGGATAACCGACATTGGTGATTTATACTGAATCAGTAAAGCTGTAATCTGCTTATCATTAATTTCTTTGGCTTCTTCTGCCGCCGAGTGGCTATGGCCCTCAGCATGCTTCTCTTCGTGCATTTTGTAGACACTCCCAATATTGGTAAGAATCAGATTATCGGTTATATTCCCCTCTGATTTCAAAATCCCCTTTACCAGGTAAGCATGTTGTTTATGAACATCTCCGTTACCGGTTAAACCATGTGCACCGAAAAAAGTATCGCCAATCTTCAGTCCTGATGTTATGGCAACAGTGCTACCAATGGTTACTTCCAAATCTTTATGCCAAAAACTGCCCTTTTGGATAGATAAACCATAAAGCTTGGAGAAAGTACTATCAGTACCAACGATCCGGTAACCATTATAATTATCGCCCAACGCCAATGGAACGGCCCTTTTAACCATTGGGTTGCGCATCAATTTGCAGGCATCTTTGGCCGGGATATTTCCCGTTGGGTAATCGATATGGTAAATGCTGCTTAATATTAGCTGTAAAGGACTTCCTTTTGCCCCCACAACCAGGTCTATATCCTTCGCATTTTTTTCCAGTTTATTGTTAATCTGTGTGGAAGCTAAAAAGAGAATAGACAGGATGCCCACACCAAAGGCAACTAAAATGATATTCAAAATTGTTGTAAGCTTATTTCTGACGAGGTTCTTGCTACTGATTTTAAAGATATTCATTAGAGTAGATACGTTTTAGTAATGTAGTCCTGAACCCTCCCGTCGTGCGTAGCAATAATCAGTGCAGCACCATTATCTTTGGCCTGGCTAGTCAGCATCTGAATTACCTGATTGGCATTTTTATCATCTAAGCTAGAGGTAGGTTCATCTGCAATCAACAAATCGGGCCTGTTTACCAATGCACGTGCTACTGAAACCCTTTGCAACTGCCCCTGACTTAATTCATCAGGATAATTTTTAGCCAGCCCGGCTATATCCAAATCTGCTAAAAGCGAAAGGTTTCGTTCATAATCTATTGGCAAACCCGCCATTACCGCAGCAAGCTCTAAGTTATCGAGCACGTCAAGAGATCGGATAAGGTGTGGCCTTTGAAAAATGATGCCGATGTGCTGCCCCCTGAACCTGTCCCGCCCTCTTGCAGACAAAGTATACAAATCAGTTCCGTTAATTAAAACTTCCCCTTGGGCTGGCTTTAAAAGACCTGAAATAATATTTAGAAGGGTACTCTTGCCACTGCCGGATGCACCTAACAAAAGCCATTGTTCCATATCGGCAATTTCCCATGAAGGAAATTTCAATCTTCTCCCCTTTTCATAAACGTGTGCTAAAGAACTGATCTTAATCATGGTGTACCGCCTTCTGCACTTTTTTGAGGTTTAGATTTTTGATGGCATAACGCCTGTAAAGTTCTATCCCATCGTTTGTACTATGTTTACAGGCAGGGTTTAACATAATCATAAACAGCAATGCAGGAATAAATAAGATCTTATGGTTCGTTGACATAATTAATTGACTATTGATGACCCAATGGACAGGATTTAAGCATTTTTAAATTGATATAATGAGCCGCAGCAATGGTGAAGCCACCAATAGGAATTAAGATTGGTTCTAATGGTTCAATGCCTGAAAAATGCCCCAATGCAATGCAGGCAAATCCCGCAATGAGTACCAGAATTGGCATCATACGGCGGTGCTGTTTGCGATATGCCGAACTTAAACTCCAGATGCCAATAATCAACGAAACTGCAATCATCGTGATTTCAACCGCTTCATTGGCCAGGAAACCCATTCCCCATATAGGTAAAACAGTAATTATAAATGGCAATACTGCGCAATGTATGGCACAAAGCGTTGAAGCCGTAATGCCTATGCGGTCGAGGTTAATTTTGTAGCTCCGCTGTTTCATTAAAATAAATTTAGTGCACAAATATAAAAGCAATTTGGTTGCATTTAAAACAACCAAATTAATATTTGCAACATAATTGCATTAAAATGATAAAGGAATTACCAGTAACCGTATTAAGCGGTTGCGGCCAGGCCGCTCAATACGATGTTAAGAAAATAGATGAGATTTAAGAGTAGCCGTTATCTTAGTGGTGAATATTATTTTGCTTCAATTCTAAAATAGTCAAAGTCAACATATCCTCCGGCATTTTCACTTGCGTAATTAAACAGTCCAAAACGGTATCCTATAAAATGGGGAAGCGTATATGACATTTGCAGCGGCCCACCAATAGGTTTCCAGGTTTTACCATCAAAGCTGTAAAAAAAATAACCTTTATCTGTCCGGTTCTCAAAATCACATCTTGCTTTGAGATAAATGGTTTGCTGTCCAGCCGGAACATCTTCACCATTTATAGTACCATTTTGGGCACTTACCGCTACCACCGTTTTCTTTGATCCTGTTTGTTTTACGCCAACCCAACCAAATTTGCGCTGCAGCAGCATCAATCCTGCCTGGTCTCCAGCCTTCATGCCGGAAACATCAATTGAAGTGGTTCCGGTTGATACCGGCCCAATGGTACGCTGGGTTAGTGTATTACGGGCCAGAAGAATATTAGTATCCACTCTTGAAGTGGTAATCCGTAAAAATCCAGGGCGTTTAGTTAGCGACCAGAGTGCATCGTCTGGATTGTGATTCCATTGCCATACCAGTGGAAGCGCGGGGTCTCCCTTTTTGCGGGTAAATTCATCTGATGCTACAATGCCTGGGATTAAACCTTTGTTAACCGGAAGTTCCAGTGTTTCCGGAACTTTACCGTTAATGCCAAGTACCGGCCACCCATCTTCCCAGCTAACCGAAACTAAATACGGAATGCGGCCAACGGATCCAAAATCTCTAAAAAGATAAGAAAACCATTTCCCCTCTGGGGTATTAATTAAACCACCTTGTGCAACACCCTGATCTTTAAGCGCTACCCTACCTTCATACGGTCCTGTAAGTTTGTCGGAACGGTGTACAACAACCGTACGCATCCCATTTCGCGGCCAGGTGATGTTGAAAAGATAATACTTACCCTTAATTTTAAACAGTTGGGAACCCTCAGCTGGTAATCCGGCACCCGTACCTGCCGGAAGACTTGCGTTTTCGATGATCGTTAAAGGTTCCGTATTGGGTTTTATTCCAGATAAATCTTCCTTTAACTCCACCAAGGTAATTTTTCCAGTCCCATATACCATATAGGGTTTTCCATCTTCCTCAAAAAACAGGGAATGGTCGTGCAATGAAGGTTTAAATGATGATGCGAGCTTCCATGGGCCTTTTTCGATATCTTTTGTACTGTAGATATACGTTTTGCCTGTAGTACCGGAAAAAGTGCTCACATAATAAATGCCTTTATAAAAACGAAGACTACTTGCCCAGGATCCCCGTCCATAATCCCACTTTCCATTAGATAAAGTTAATTCATCAGTATTTCCTAGAATATCATAAGCATAATTTACAATTTTCCAGTTTACCAAATCGGTTGATTTCATGATCGGCACACCTGGATTCATGTGCATTGTGGTGCTGCTCATGTAATACACTTTTCCTACTCTGATCATCGAAAGATCGGGAACATCAGCAAAAATGATCGGATTGGTAGCTTTTTGGGCATTAACACCAACTGTAATTAACACAAAAAAGAGCGATAATGTAAATAATTTAAGATTCTTCATACAGGTTAGTCAGCTTTTCAATTTGCACTGCGTTTATATTCGGTTTTCAAAGCTATTCACAAATATACAGATCAATGAACGGCTTTGTTCAAATCTATGTGACGAATGTTTTTAATTGAATCAATCCCGTTACAGAAAACAATCAAACTAACCAAAAGTAGTAGTAAATTACCAAGAAACCGTTTTCTTTAAAGGTAGTAACTCTATTAACATAGTTCAAAGATTTCTCCATTTCGCCGCGCTTCAGTCGAAATGCCAGTGATTTTAAATCTGTCATTGACAACATAATGGATTGCTTTTCTTAATGCGTTGAAATGGTTTTCGACTACGTTCAGACTGACATACGAATTAATTTAATTTTAAACAGGCTCATACCTCCATGAACCATTTATTTAAAGAAAGTCCATGATGTTTGTTTTTAGATTAGAAAATGTAATTAAATAGATTTTTAAATCTTCTCGCGTTTATCTTTTCGTTTTGCATTAATATATTCAGAGGGAAGCATATTAAACTGATTTTTAAAAAGCTTAGAAAAATAGCTTGGTGTACCAAAACCTGTCATGTATGCAATTTGTGCAACATTATAATCACTTTTCTCCAGCAACTCCACTGCCCTTTCCAGTTTTACAGATCTAATGTATTCGATTGGCGTTAGACCGGTAATTTCAAGTAGTTTATGATAAAGAGACCCCCTGCTCATCCCCACATGCCTGCTTAGTTCTTCTACTGAAAGTTCCGGGTTGTTGAGTTTTTCATCAATGTATTGAACAATTTTATTCAACAATTTAACTTCGCCAGACTCAATTTCGATTTCTTTAGCCTGTACCTGCACTTGTTTAGAATACGCATTTTTAACGGAACGATTAAAGGACAATAAGTTGTCAATCTTTGCGTGAAGAATGTCAAAATTAAAAGGCTTGGTCAGGTAATCGTTAGCTCCGGATTTTAAACCTTTAATCTGGTCTTCTTCTCCACTAATTGCGGTAAGCAGAATAACCGGGATATGACTTGTTCTCTTGTCTGCCTTTATTTTCTGGCTAAGCTCAATACCATTCATTTCGGGCATGCTGATGTCGGTAACAACTAATTTTGGGTGTCCGGAAAGTGTTTTTTGCCAACCCTCCTTTCCGTTTGCCGCCTCTATGATATGATAAAAAGGCTGTAAGCTATCTTTCAGGTGAAATCTAAATTCTTCATTATCTTCTACCAGCAGGATCGTAGCCATCTTGCTCTCGGCAGGTACCATTTCTACAGCAGTTTCACCTGTTTCTTCGTTCGTTAAACTGTATTCTGCATCGTCAATTTGCTGATTATTATCTTCATTTATCATATCAACCGGCAGCGAAACCAGAAACGTAGTTCCTTTTCCAGGTTCGCTTTCCACGGTAATCTGCCCACCGTGCAGTTCTACAAACTCCTTTACAATTGATAACCCTATTCCACTTCCCTGATTTAAAATCTCGGTTACATTGTTATCCATAAAAAAACGATCGAACACCCTATCTTTACTTTGATGTGCAATCCCTATCCCAGTATCTGAAACCTCAATACAAAATAAAGGTTTAGTCTCATGGACTGCGGCTCTGATGAACATGTTAAGAGATACTTCACCACCTTCTTTTGTAAATTTAAATGCATTGGAAAGGAGGTTAAATATAATTCTTTCCATTTTATCCTGATCAAAATGTGTTTTCAGACTTTTGATATCGCTGTTAATATGAAGTGAAATTTTCTTGCGCTCTGAAAGATCCTGAAATGCTTCTGCGGCTTCCCTGATAAAAGTAATGAGATCGGCCTCATTCAGGTTTAATTTCAGTTCCTGTTCTTCCATTTTTCTAAAATCGAGCAGTTGATTTACCAGATTTAACAGTCTTCGTGCATTTCTACGTATCATCTTTACCTGGCCGGCTACAGAAGATTCCTGTTTAACAGCAAGCAACTTATCAGCAGGTGCTAAAATCAACGAGATTGGTGTTCTAAACTCATGACTTAGATTGGTAAGAAATTTAATCTTTTGTATATCTAACGCATGGGCACGTTCGGCATCCCTTCGCTGTTGTAATATCCTTTGTTCAGCATTGATCTGGGCCTGTTCAATGGCAAGTTGCTGTTTGATGCGCTGAATTCCCCTTCGCCGGATGGCAAATAGGATTGTACCAGTTAAAACTACGTAAAAAATATAAGCGTAAGTGGTTCTCCATAAGGGTGGCTGTATATGAACAGAAATTGAAGTGATTTTGTTACTCCAAACGCCGTCGTTATTACTTGCCCTTACCTGAAAAATATAATCTCCAGGATCTAAATTCGTATAATATGCTGTCTTCTCTTTGCCAACCTCGTTCCAATCATCATCCAGACCAACCAGGCGATAGGAATAATGGTTTTGCTGGGGCGCTGTGTAATTAAGCGCTACATAACTAATTGAGAAATTTTGTCCATAACTCAGTTTAATTTCTTTTGCGAAGCCAATTTGTTCCTGAATGGGTGATTTTTCGCCAGGGAGCACAACGGTATTAGAGACCTTTAGTTCGGTAAGCAGCACATTAGGAACCACAGTGTTGGTGGGCAATTCGAGCGGATTAAAGTAGTTGAAACCGTCTTGCCCGCCAAAATAAAACTCTCCATCTGAAGTGCTTATTCCAGAACCCAATATAAAAGGACTGTCTTGTACCCCATTGGGACGCCCGAAGTTTTTTATTTTTTTTGTTTCAGGATTAAGACAACTGATGCCATTATCGGTACTGAGCCAAATCAATCCGTCTTTACCCTCCAGTATTTTGTAAACAATAGCGTTAGACAATCCGTTTGTTTCGTTAAAATTGGTAAATTTTCCAGTACGGCGGTTGAAAAGATCAAGCCCGGCACCATCAGTTCCGGCCCATATATTCCCTTTACTATCGCATAACAAGCTTAATACCACATCGTTGGAAAGTCCGCTATTTGCTTTTCGATATACTTTATATTTCCCATTACTACGCTGAAATACAGCTATTCCCGTTCCGCTGGATGATAGCCACATATCGCCATAAGGATCTTCTACAATTGCCCGTATAAAGCCATTGCTGGGGAGCAGCATAGGTGGCAGGGATTGTGTGCCAGATTTCGTAAATGAATTCGTTTTATAATCAAATACATTAACACCGGTTCCGTTTGTACCAATCCATATTAAACCCTTGCTATCTTCCTTTATAGCGAAAATTTCATTCTGGCTAAGATCGGTTGCCGATGGGCCGGCCAGGTATTGTTTGTAGGTTTTAGTTTTGGAATTATAGGCAAATAAGCCATGTTGGTACGTCCCCACCCAAAGCATACCCCTCGAATCAAGCATTAAAGTAAGTATCGCCAATGGATTTCGGGAAAAATCAATTTTGCTCTTCATGTCAATATGCTCGAAAACGCCCTGATCACGATCGAAAAAGTGTAATCCTCCTCCATCCGTGCCTACAAATATTTTTCGTTTTGAGAATTCGGCAAAGGAGGTAACAATGGGTGATGAAAGTCCTTTGGGATCAAACGGGCTGCTATGCTTTAGGTTAAACAATGCTAAATTTGGATCGAACTTACTAACGCCACCCTGATAGGTACCCAGCCAGATAATGCCATTATCAGCCATACAGATGCTCCTAACCGACTTATGGCTAAGACCAAAGGATTCACGTTTGTTGGGACGAATATTAGAGAAAGCCTCGGTGGCGGTATCAAAAATTGTTACCCCGTCCTCGGTCCCTAACCACAATTTACCTTCCTTTTCTAAGCTGGCGGCATAAATAATGTCGTCTGAAAATAGCTTATTATCCGATTGCAAAAAAGATTTGAAATGCTTTTCATCATCCAGCAACATATTGAGGCCATTGTTGGTGCCAAAAAATATCCGTCCCTTTTCATCCTTTACAATAGTTTTGATGAAATTATCAGTTAGGCTTGAAGGGTCATTGGGATGATGGATAAATTTCTCAGTGCCACCGCTGGTTAAGTTAAGTGCCAAAAGCCCAACATTGGTGCCAATCCATAGCTTGTTGTCGTTAGCCTGAAGAAAAGAAATTACGCTAGAACCATTGCCCATCAGGGCATTTATTCCCACGTTTTTTACCTTAAGCGTTTTTGGATTGATCACCCGGTACCCACCAAAGGTACCCACCCATATATTTCCGCTTTTATCTTCGTAGAGTGTTAATACATTGAAGGGGGTGTTACGATTCGGGATACCCTCACCTACAAATGATTTAAATGTATTTTGCTTAGCATCGTAATAAGCTAAGCCAGCTCCGTTTGTACCTACCCAAAGTCTTCCCCTCCGGTCTTCTAAAAGAGCTGAGATATTGTTAGACGGAATGCTTGTACTATCACCGCTTTTAGTGGTATAAACGGTAAAATTGGTACCATCGAACTTATTCAATCCATCGCTGGTACCAAACCACACCAGACCATTATGATCCTGAAGTATAGTATTTACAGTATTTGAAGAAAGACCATTTTTAGTATTAAGGGTAATGAAGTTGGGATTATTTTGTCCCCTTACAATAGTGTAGCTTAATAACAACATCATTAGGAATGACATTGCGCCGATACTCGATACTTGTTTTAACATCATAACAATAGATTCAAGCTTTAGCGATCTGGATTGTGATTGTATTTGTGCAGGCCCGCTTAACTGAGGTTGGTACACAATAGTTTGTATTTGGTTTGCGCTTAAATATAGATAACAGCTCTGTCTTAAACTATTTTATTCAAGTCTAGAACTGGAACAGCAGGCTTACTAACAAACCTTTTAAGGTTTGTTAGTAAGCCTGCTGCTGAACAAAGTAGTAAAGAGCAAAGCATAAAGCGGAAGATAAGTGTTTATGATCATACTTATGAAATATGACAATATATAATTTCCGGCAAAATATGGGTGCTTACCAATCCCTCGTTTGGTTTTATTACAGCAATGCATCATTAAGGTATTAATATTTGGTTATCCTTTTAAGAAGGTATACTCAATATCTGAGTAATTCCTAACCGAATATATCACTTAATTTCGAAAAAAACAATCGATTGCATTGCTACATCGAATTTTTATAATCAGGGGTATCGGGAGACAAGGGGAAATGAGGTGATCATTTATGGTAACAGGAGCGATAGCATAAATTAAAAACAGATCCTGGCAAAGCTTATTAGTAGTTTTCTAATAAAAAAGCCAGAAACAACGTTAACCGAAGTCTCTGGCTTTAAGAGCGTATTTTTTTTATTTATTCTTTAAGCCTTCGGCTGTACCAACATAGGCTGGTTTTCGCACAAAACCTTCTGTCCACAAGCCTATTGGCTCCCCTGCTCTCCAACTTGAGGTGGCCGGGCTATCCTGAGGGGCCCATATCGTAATTCCATATCGCTGAGCGGCCGGAATAAGTTCAAAGTATTTCTTGATTACATATTTGTACATCTCTGATTGAGCGGCATATTGCTCGGCTGTTGCCTGTGCAGTTTTTACATTTCCTGTAAAACCCATATCCAATTCTGATATTTTGATCAGTTTGCCGGTTGCGGCCAATAATTTGAACATTTCCTCTATCTTGGCTTTATCAGAAGTAGCTACAATATGCATTTGCGTACCAATACCATCTATTTTTGCGCCTTTGTCTTCTAAATACTTTACGTATTCAATTAATCCTTTGCATTTATCGATGCTATATTCCAGGTTATAATCATTAATAAAATGGATATCATTTGCATTGCCGTATTGCCTGGCCAATTGAAATGCCTTTAGCGCATAATCCTTACCCAGGTAATCTTGCCAAAAGAATTCATCAGCTGCAATGGTAGTTCTGCCCGCAGCAGTTTTAAGCTCAGTTGGCTTTGCATCATCCATTGGCTCGTTTACCACATCCCAGGCTTTAACATAATCTTTTGAAGCAGTAACCATCCCTTTTATCCAGGTCTCTAATGCAGTAGTTAGAATGGCCTTTTTCTGCTCGGCGGTTTTTTCTACAATGGTAGTGCCACCAAGCGGATTGTATTTTTTAAGCGTGATATTATCGAAATAAAAATTTGTTGCTGTTTTACCCAGATTAAAAGCCACAGAACCACTTGTTGCAATTTCTGCGGTAACTGTAATTTCTTTGGTATAGGTTGTCCAGGTTGGTGTTGAAGAAATTGCACCAAAAAAATCATAAAATTTATAGGCGCCAGGCGTAGTATGAGCCTGTGTAGGATACGATGCAGCTACATCAGAACGTACATTCATTTTAAGTTCATACTTCTCTCCTACTGCTACCGCCGGAAACTTAAGAAATAATTGCGCATCATAATCATTGGTTCGTACCGCCGAGTTACTAATTTTCAAAGCCCGCCCTGTACCGTTAAAGCCTTCGCCAGCTGCAGTGAAAGAGGCAACAGCATTGGTGTTGGATTGATAAACCGAAGCGTTGTCTGTTTCAAAATCCGCTCCAATTACCAAGTCCCAGGTAGGACCACTACTTGAAGCGGTTACCACCGGAGCAATCAGTCCTTTTAAATATGTTGCATTTTGATTGGCATGCCAGGCCAGTGTATGCCCAAAAACTGTAATACCGGCTTTAGATGCTGTTTCCAGCAGGTTTTTCACATTAGTTAAGGCCAGGCTTCCATCAGCCTGTACAACGGCACCATGCTTCATTTCATAACCTAGTGTAATTTCATCAAAATTGCTGTTGATGAGCCTGTAAATTACGCCCTTGGAGAGATAAGGTTGCAGACCTGCTCCGGCACCAAATTTAAATTTAGGATTTGCTGCCCTATCAATATAGGTTTTTAATGGCTGATAGGCATCAATCATCTCTTGGGCTGCGAAACTGGTGGGTTTAGCCACCTGATAATCCAGTGCCTCGTATTTGTGACAGGAAGCAAGCAACATTGCCCCTGCCAGACCAAATGCTATTTTGTATAATCGTTTCATTTTCTCAGTTGTTTGATTAAATATTAATTATTTGACCGGTGTAAATGTTTCGGCCTTCACGCCACGGTCGCGCATTACCAAGGTATCTAAGCTATTCACCGTTCTATCATTCAAATCGATCTGATAGTTCAGATAAAGGGCATCGCGATCCTGGTTGCCCCAGCTGTTTTTCTCACCCCGTTTAACAAATTTTCCGGTGCCACTCGCTGTAAAACTGGCATCACCAGCTGTAATTGCGCAGTTGCCCGTATTATCGAAAGTTAACAATAAGGTCCGGCTGATGCTGGTTCCCCCTGTTACTTTAAATGTAACAGGAAACTCGGCCTGGGTTAGTGAACGTGTGTTTAACTTATTGATTTCATCATTCTCCACATATTTCATGTGGCGAACGGTCGATTGATTGAGTGAGGTATTGCCATTTTTCCCGGTAATCACATCCTTTCCTCTGCGGAGATAAAAACCCTGCCATGTATTGATATACTTTACAGCATACAATGTATATTTTTTTTCGGGCAAGATCGTTTTATTCTGATCAACACTGGTCATTGTTAAAGGGATCACATAAGTGGTATTAACAGACAATGGGTCTGCGAAAAAAGCATCGGTTAGCTGAACATCTACACCACCTACCAAGCTTCCTTTCGGGATAACAATTTTGTTAGCCGCAAGTGTATAATAGTTAGCTGGCATAGGCCTTACAATACCGCTGTAGGGCGATGGAAAGGATAATCCCTGAGTCAGCGCATTATCCACACTGATACCAATCGTAATATCTTCTTTATTTGAGTAAACTCCGCCGACTGTACCCATAATCTGAAATCTATGCTGGTTATCCAATGAAGTATCAAAAATATCTTCGCCCATGGTGATGGTCCGAATAGGTCCCTGGTACGCAAAATATACCGTTTGTACATCGTTATCTGGAAATGCCCATTCTTCGTTTTTGCAGGCGCTAAGTGCTAAGACAAGCGCAAGTAAAATATATATTTTATTTTTCATGATGTTATTTTTTATAGCGATTGAATATTACCACCCTGTGTTCTGTTGTAAAGCATTATACTTTAGCGTTTCACTATAAGGAATTGGTCCAAATCTCATATACTCCTGATAGTTTCTTGCCTCCACATTGATTTCCTGATAGTTACCCTGTGAGATACTTACTCCTTTCACCGGTTCAGTTAATGTTGCATTCCATCTGCGAAGATCCCAGAAACGGAATCCTTCAAAAGCCAACTCTAACCTACGTTCATTCCTAATCAATGTTCGCATGGCATCTTTATCTGTTTTAATCGATTCGAGGTAAACATCACCGTTTCCAGTTCCAACACCAGCCCTGGCGCGAATAGCTTTAATGATATCATAAGCAGAATAGGGATTGCCACCATTTGCTGTAGGTCCCCATGCTTCATTTGCTGCCTCTGCATAGATCAGGAATATTTCCGTATAGCGGATATGTGGCCTGTAGTGTTTCTGATTATTCACGGTTGGTGTACGGCTAACATCCTGCCTCAACAATTTTTTCATGTAGTAGCCAGTTCGTGTAGAAACTTCCTTTCTATTCAGTCCATCATCATTGGTTGCCACATCTGTAGTGGTATTAATTACCTTGTTTGTTGGCCCGATCGTATTTCCATTGTACACTATAAATTTTGCTAAACGCGGATCTCTACCCGTAAATGGAGTGGCAGGATTATATCCGCTCTGCGGCGTATTGGCAATTGGATAACCATTTTGCATAGGGAAAGCATTAACCAGATTTTGAGTTGGGTTTATGCGACCCTGTCCGGACAAGGTTGGTGGGTAGTTAGCCGCTTCTAAATCACTGTTTGATCCAACATTTGTGCGCCAAAGCACTTCTCTGGGACTAGCGCCGGAAGCCAATGCATCAATTTCTGACTTGTTATCATACCAGGTAACACCGTTAGGATCTAAGTTAGCTAACCAGTTATTAAGTGTAAGTACCTGTGCTGCGTAACCGGCCGCATCGGCCCATGTGGTAGAGTTTCCTGTACTGAAAGCCGGACTTGCAGCCATTAGTGCTACCCTGGCCCGAATGGCTTTAGAAATACGACCAGTCATTCGCTGATTAAAGAACTTACCGAAAACCCGGTTATAGGTTTCTACATTAATTCCGGCATATTTTGCCGGGATCTGACTGGTGCTATTGATATCGGCATAATCTAAGGGAAGCAATTGTTCGGCCTTATCCAAATCACTGTAAATCTGTTTAATACAGGCATCAAATGTAGCCCTTGGCTGGTTAAAATTAGAAGCTGGTGTTTCGGGTTCGAGGACAATAGGAAAACCATATAAATTACCCCCTACTTTTCCGGCATGTGCCTGTAGCATATACGACATTAAGTAGGCCCTTAAAGCATAGGCTTCACCTTTTTGCCTGTCGTTAAACATTTTACTCAACACCGGGTCTTTAGAATCCCAAAGCACCTTGTCTGTCTCTGCCAAAAATAAGTTGATATATTGGATACCAGCTCTGGCATTGGTCCATTGATCTAATGGATTAACTGCAGCCGACCACTGCCCGGTGGCAATTTTCCTAAAATTATTATTGATATCATTACTTACCGCGTCATCTGTAGCTACATCGTTAAAGGACCAGCCATTTGATGGAAGCCTTGTGTAACCATTTAGCAATAACCCATGTGCAAGTGCGGGTTCAGTATAGATGTTATCAAAATCTCCATTATTTTGTGGAGCGGGGTCGGTAAACTTTTTACAGCCCGAGAGCATCACAACGACAACTACAAATCGTATTAATATTCTGTTCATCTTTTCTAATCTAATATTCAATTAAAACATTGCCTTTACGCCCAGGTTATATAACCTTGTTTGTGGGGCACCTCCTAAATTCAGCTCCAGTATCTCTCTTTCTTTTGCTATTGTTAAAAGATTAAATCCTGCCACATACAGCCCCAGTTCTTTTAATACTTTACTTTTGAACAATTTATCGGATACTGTATAGGAGATTTGAACTTTAGATAAATCAAACCGATCTGTGCTGTATAACCAGAAATCAGACGCTCTGAAATTATTATCTCCATTTAAAGTGGTAAGTCGCGGAAAGGTTGCCGTATTTTTTGTTTGAGGTGTCCATCTGTCGCGCACAACTGCCGAATACTTATCGCTTCCGTTAACCCAAAAATAGTTATCGCTTTTCATGGCGCTTGCACCGAAGCGGCCTGTACCCAAAACAAACAGGGTAAGGTTTTTCCACTTAGCAGTTAAATTTAATCCTGCTGTAAAAGGAGCACCGAACCATCCACCGCGTCCAAGATATACCTGATCCTTATCATCGATAATTTTATCGCCATTCTGATCGATGTACTTGATATCACCAGGAGCCAATGCCGAACCAAATGCAGGTTTTGCGCTGTTAATTCCATCTGCTGCTGCCACTTCGCTGGCATCCATGTAAAAACCATTGCTTTTTAATCCCCAGATCGCGTCGAGTGGTTTTCCGGCACGGTACTGATAACTGTTTTCGTAAGTCAACATGTCAGCACGTTTAGTTGCTTTGGTCGTATAATACGTTCCTGAAACTCCCAATATCCAGTCGACAGCACCAATGCGCTTATTGAAATTTAAGTAAAAATCCAAACCGGTACGCTGATCGCTATTATAATTACTGTAAGGAACAAAAGAAGAACTAGGAAATGCGGTAGTGAAATAATTTGGATAAAGAACATTAATCTGACCGATAATTCCGGTGATGTTATTTCTGAAAACATTTGCTCCGAAATTAAGCTGATTTTTGAACATTCCACCTTTTATCCCGATGCTGATTTCTTTTCTTTTAGCGAAAGTCAAGTCCATGTTGGAACCACGGCGCGAATCTGTAGACTGTGTGCCTGTACCGTCGTTCCAGCCATACCAGTTACCGCCTGTGGCTGTATAAATACTTTCATAAGCAAAATACTCATCAAAATCGAGATCAGTATTTAAAACACCTGCTGATGCGGTTAGCGTTAAGTCGTTAATGAATGAAACTTTTTTCAAAAACGGCTCTTCGCTAAGGTGCCATCCGATAGAAGCTGCAGGAGAAAGTGCAGTCCTGTTTCCTGGCGGCATTTTTGGCGAGCGTACAACAGCTCCGGTAATTTCGGCAAAATATTTACGGCTGAAATCATAATTTAACTGCAACCCTAAATTAGAATTTGTTATTGGCTGATAGATTTCAGATTGAGATTGACGATATGCCGCAGCCAGCAATACTGCTGAGATATGATGGTTATTACGGAATGTAGTATTGTAATTAAATTGGCCAGATAACGAAATAGTTTGTCTGTAATAACTATCTGCAATGTTCTGAACTCCGGTTTTAGTATCTTCTCCCCAGCGCGTTAAACTTCCGATTAGCGTTGTACCAGAGTAGGTTGTCCAATTGGGCTGGTAAGTTGCATATCCGTTTCGATAACCCTGATTGTAGCTGTTCAGATAATCAACCCCCATAGTGGTACTAAAGGTAAGTCCGTTCAAAATTCCTTTCAAATCAGCATCAATACCAGTGGTAAACTGAAACTGGCGTTGTACAAATTTATTGT
>Ga0157371_10000181_pt1 | contig 92599 bp, 101 predicted proteins | sample C45metaG_FD_113462 | JGI IMG/M metagenome (GOLD analysis project Ga0157371, IMG submission 113462) | Corn rhizosphere microbial communities from Kellogg Biological Station, Michigan, USA - C4-5 metaG | ecosystem: Host-associated > Plants > Roots > Rhizosphere > Soil | place: USA: Michigan...
AAAACCTATGGTGCGGTGCCTGCGCGCGAATTGAAGCGGCAAGCTCGCTCCGGTGATGAGCTCGCCAAGCTCATGTTTAGGGCGGTTTCGTACGGTGGTAGCCTTAAGGTGCTTTTGTGGAGTATTACCTTGGTGGGCATCGTGGTCAGCTTTATATTGCTCTCGCGCGACGTACCCTCAGTTTTGGCGTTTATACTCGAAGTTGTTGTTATTGGCTACGGCTTTGTGTGGATGCCGGCAACTGACGTCACGCGCTTGAGTTTGCGCCTCGTTATTTGGCTGACGCCGATTATCACCTGGATTTTGGCCAAGATATACCCACTTACCAGCCGAATTGCTACATTTGTGCAACGCCACCGTCCGGTTATCATTCATACCGGCCTGTATGAACGAGAAGATTTGCTGTCGCTGCTCGAACGCCAAAAAGACCAGCCGGATAGCCGCTTTTCGCATGACGAGCTCACTCTGCTGAGTCACGCGCTGACCTATAGCCAAAAGACGGTCGTGGATATTATGGTTCCACGCCGTGTTGTGACGGCCGCGTCTGCTATTGATGACATTGGCCCCATAAGCATGAAAGAGCTATACGACAGTGGTCATTCACGTTTTCCTGTCTACGAAAACGACCCCGAAAACATCATCGGTACGCTGTATATGCGTGATATGGTCAACGCCAAAAAGGGCGGCCATGTACGCGACATCATGAAAACAGACGTGTATTACGTGCACGAAGATTACTCGCTCGAACAGGTCTTGCACGCCTTTTTGCAGACCAAGCATCACTTATTTATCGTGGTGAATGCTTTTGAAGAGTATGTCGGCATCGTCACAATCGAAGATATCCTCGAACAAGTCATTGGTCACAAAATTGTTGATGAATTTGACCGCTACGATGACATGCGCGCGGTAGCGCAGCACCAGGCTGCTAAAGCACATCAGGCGCACCAGAAAAAACATGTGCCGCATGTCGTTTCAAAAGCGACGACTCCAGCCGCTGCACCTGTGGAAAAATCAGAATCACCTCAGAAATAGTAAAAAATAGATTGTCCAGTGTAGTAGCCGTGAGATAATGCTGCTCATGTCGCATGAACAATCCCCGGCGGTTAATTACGCCGACCTGTACACCCCACCCCAACTTGAAATACTGGGTGATTTAGTTGGCCGCACACGGCAATCCGAAGGTTTGTATATAGCTACCAACGTGCAGTCGCTCGGTGGAACGACGCCAACTGGTACGCCCCGGCCTTATAAGGCTCCTTTTCCGCATGATATAAGTAGCTATGTTGCGGGGGCCCTCGAAAGGGGTCGTGAGGCTGAGCTCTCGCTGGGATACAAGCCAATGTGGCTTCAGGAAGCTCAGGATCCAAACGGTGACGAACGCCGACTCCTAGGGACCTTGCGAATGCAGTGGCTCAGATACGAAGGCGATTACCAGATCGAGCGACTGAGAGCAACGCATGAGACTGGCCTTGCTGGTTCGTGGCACACTATGGGGCCTTATTTGCCCCGAAGTATTGAGTTCGTAGCGCATACTGCTCGTTTAGATGCAGATGCACAGTATCGCAAGAGCTGCCGACAACTGGCCGCTACAACGCTTCGGGAAATGCGTGAAGTAGTTGCCCATACCGAACCTGGTCCTGACCGGTCGCGTGAATTGATCGCCGCCTATGAGGCAGCAAAAGATAAGGCTGACAGCGTCCCCTATGCAATGGGTATGACTGATTTTTGGCAGTTACCTCATATACTGCAGCAAAATGTTGTCGATGTAGTGGGCCGACACGTGCTGAATGTGTACGAATATGTTACTCGGTACGGCACACCGGCGCTTATCAGGGAACTCAACCAGCCACGCCTCGTAAGAGCATCGGGTGAACTGATAGCAGGAGCTGACCAGCTCGAACATGGCGGCCGACAGCTCGCTGTCCAAGCCTTTTTGGCCGAGGGAGATATTGGCAGAACCCGAGGCGAGCCCTTTCCGGTTAGTCTCGAATCACTACTCGGGACCTATGCCGTCAACAAAGAGCTCCGCCGGGCAACGAAAGAAATTGCGATTGCCACACGCAGCCTTGAACCTGGTGATACTCTGGTTTGCTTAGATGAGGGTCAAACGATCCGGAGGAGTGAGCTTGAGGCATACATTGAAGCAGTGTGCGACGGGGTTGTTGATACGGTGTATGAGCCGTTCAAGGATCATAGTCCGCAACGGCGGCACTCATGGAACTCTGCAGCATGCGATGTCACCGAACGATTGCTCGAGGGGTCTAACGCCAAGATTAGTGACCTGCGTGTGACGCGTTTGCCGAATGAGGACGCAAAGCTCGATCTTACAAAAGCCGAAGCCCGGTACCTTGAATTTTCGGTACAACTCCGCAGCAGTGGCCGGGAGGCCATACTGACGGCTTTGCGAGTGGCTGTCTTTTGCCGAATAAGCGCCAGCAACCGCCTTGAGATTCGACGCAAAGTTGAAGGTCGCGCAAGTGGCGCAAAGGCCATTGAGCAGCAAGTCGAAGAATCGCAGCGGCACGCTCGGCCACGCACTTTTGTGGTTTCCGAAGCATTGAGGGCAGTTGCCCATAACAACGGCTAGTTTACTTTACAGGGGTAGCAGCGTATAATATAGCTCATCATGATTGCTGTATATTCTAATATGAATCAGCGGGTCGACAGCGAGCGATAACAACGGCGACGCCAGCTGTAAACGGCCCACCCCGTAGTCTGCTATATAACAGGAGTTTTTGTACATGCGTACTCTTAGCAAAGATCTTGCCAGTAAACTTGGCGAACAAGTATCAATCGAAGGTTGGGTCCATAAAAAGCGATTGCTCGGTGGCCTCACATTTATTAACGTCCGTGACCGCACTGGTCTCGTGCAAATTGTCATCAAAGACAAGGACGAAGTTGAAAAACTTCGTGGTCTGCAAATTGGTACCGTTATTCGGGTACAGGGTAACGTTGTCGAAGAACCTCGAGCGCCTGGTGGCGCCGAATTGCACGACGCTTCACTCGAAGTATTAGTACCGGTTACTGCCGAGCCACCTGTTGAAATCGACAAGCCACTCAGCCACAAGCCCGACAACCTCGACACGCTATTCGACAACCGTGTTGTTGGCCTGCGTAACTTGCAAGAGCGGGCTGTTTTCCAGATTCAGTCAACAATTGGCAAGACTATTCGCAAGCACTTCGATGACCACGGCTTTACCGAAATGCACACACCAAAACTGTTGGCCGAAGCAACTGAAGGCGGTGCCGAAGTATTCACACTCGATTACTTTGGTAAGACGGCTACCTTGGCGCAAAGCCCCCAGTTTTACAAACAGATGATGGTTGGTGTTTTCGAGCGCGTCTACGAAATTGCGCCAGTGTACCGCGCCGAACCAAGCGCAACGACTCGCCACATGACCGAATACACTTCTGTTGACGGTGAAATGGGCTTTATTAGCCTCGATGACCTCAAGAAATTCCTGAGCAGCATGCTCTACGAAGTTTGTGAAACAGTATGGACCGAACACGAAACTGAACTCAAAAAGTGGAACGCAACCAAGCCACTATTGCCAAAAGAAATCCCCACAATGAGCATGGCTGAAATCCACGAACGCTACACCAAAGACACTGGTACGAGTACTATTGGTGAAAAAGACTTGCGCCCTGACGAAGAGCGTTGGGTATGCGAGTATGCCAAGAAAAACCTCGACAGCGAGGCAATATTTGTCAGCGAATGGCCCGCTAGTGAAATGAAGTTTTACCACAAGGCTAACGACGAAAACCCTGAAATTGCAGATCGTGTTGACCTCTTGTTCCGCGGCGTTGAAATTACTACTGGTAGTATGCGTGAGCACAAGTACGACGTTGTACTGAAGCAGCTCGAAGAGCTAGCCCACGGTGATCCAAACGACCCCGGTTTCTTGCCACTTCTGAACGCCATGAAGTACGGCATGCCACCACACGGTGGGTTTGGTATGGGCCTTGAGCGTGTGACACAAAAGCTGCTTGGCTTCCATAACGTCAAAGAAGCAACGCTGTTCCCACGCGACATCAACCGCTTGGCACCATAGTCTTTCGGACACTCATAAAAAACGCCACTCTTTTTGTGAGGGGCGTTTTTTATTTATGATACCGGTTCGTTGTCGAGTGTTCGCCATAAGTACCAGCAGGCGATTGACTCATAGGGGTGCCACTGGTTTTTGGTAGCAATGTCGATTACTTCTTGCGGCGTTGGTAGCTTTTCAAAGCCGTAGAGGTTTCGGATGGCCGAGCGAACGCCAAGGTCACCGAGCGCCAAGATATCCATGCGCCCCATGCTAAACATCAAAAACATGTGCGCCGTCCACTCGCCAATACCTTTAATGTCGGTGAGCATGGCAATGATCTCTTCGTTGGTCATAGTTTCGATGGTGTCGAATCGCAGTTTACCGTCGGCGATATGCAGTGCAAGATCTTGGATGTATTTTGCCTTGGAGCCGCTTAAGCCAACTGAGCGCAGTGACTCAAAAGAGGTTTCCAGGATTTGCTCGGGCGAGGGAAAGGTGCCGTCAAATAAATCGACAAACCGTTGCTTGATGGTCGCCGCTGCCTTGACGCTGAGCTGCTGGCCGATAATCGACCATACCAGGGCACGATAGTAGTCTGTGTGCGGCTCGATAGTGCACGGTCCGACTTGCGCAATAATAGGCGCCAGACGTGGATCGTGCTGTGAAATATATGCGGCAGCCTCTTGGGAGGTTTGCGAAGAAATAATAGGCGAATTCATCCAAGCCATCATATACGATATCGAGGGACTAGTCGAGGTGCAGCGTCCTTGATACACTATTGGTAATATGGGTAAAAAGCAGCAAAAAGGCTCTGCGGAGCCATCCTCGGCACCAGAGCTGAGTGATCTCCTCGCCAAGCAATTGGCCGAACACACAAAGCACGATGCCGCGACTAAAAAGTCCGCCAAAAAAGCAGTAGCAGCAAACACGACCTCTGAAGAGGCTCCTGCTCGTAGTGTGGATGCGACCGACGCAGACACGTCAGCAACCAGCGAAGATCCGGCACTCGATCCTGCGGCCTCTATCGAAGACCTGCACCAAGCCTACGAAGACGCTGAAACAGATGCCGCGGTTGATGAAATTGTCAAAGATGAGGCTGATGAGGTTTTGGCACACGAAGACGCGGCTCGCCAGCCTGCACCTGCCAAACCACGAGGTTTCTGGGGTAAGATTGGTCACTTTTTTGCGCAATGGTGGCGCAACAAATGGGCACGGTGGATTACCATTTTGCTCATCTTGGGGGCTATCGGCACGGTAGTTGCTATTCCGCAAACACGGTACCTTACGCTTAACACGCTCGGTGTTCGCAGTGGTGTCAGCTTGCGGGTGGTAGATATTGCCACGCAGTTGCCGCTCAAAAATGTCCGCGTAAGCGTGGCAGGCAGTGTCGTGGCTACCGACGATAAGGGCGTGGCTCGTTTTGACAATATCAAACTTGGGCCGCAAACAGTCGAGATTAAGCGGATCGCGTTTGCTCCAATTACGAAGCATTTTGTTGTAGGGTGGGGCAGTAATCCACTCGGAACGTATGAACTTACTGCAACGGGCATAAAGTACGTTATCGATACCCACGACTACCTTTCCGATAAGGGTGTCACAAATGCGCAAGCTGATAGCGGACAGGCGTCGGCAGTCGCAGACAGCAAGGGTATTATTACGCTGGTTCTTGACGACGATACTGATGTAACGACATTGGATGTCGCTGTCAGCGCCAATGGATATCGCACTGAGCACCTGCAAGCTAATTTGCTGAGCGACAAGGCATCACGGGTTGTATTAGTGCCAGCAGCCCGGGCGGTATTTTTGTCGAAGCAAAGCGGGCGCTATGATGTTATCCGCAGCGATATAGACGGCAAGAACCGTAAGGTTATTTTGGCTGGTACGGGTACAGAGAATAATAATCTGACGCTTGCAGTTGATGACTCGGGCCAGCGTGCGGCATTAGTATCGACTCGCGACAATGTCCGCGATAGTGACGGGTATCTTTTAAGTACCATCGCAATTATTGATACTGACAGTGAAGTCGTTATGGCACTTGACCACGCCGAGCAGATACAGCTTATTGATTGGATTGGTACCCGTATTGTGTACGAAGAGGCCATCGCTGGTGCAAGTGCTAGCAACCCGCAGCGCTACCGTTTAATTTCGTATGACTACGAGACAAATAATCGCGTACAGCTAGCGAGCGCCAATCAGTTTAATGCGGTCCTCAGTGCTCAGGGCATGATTTATTACGCAGCTTCCAATACCGAGCCTGGTGGAAAGCCCGGTTTTGCTCGCATTAAGCCCGATGGATCTGGCCGCCAGACGGTACTAGGTCAGGAAACATGGAGCGCATTCCGCACTGACTATAATACGGTTTCGCTGCAAACTCCCGCTGGTTGGTACACATACGATCTTGCGCAGGGACAATCACAAAAAGCAACGCCCCCCGCAGTCTTCCAGAGCCAGCTGTATAGCAACAACAATGCAAAACACGCCTGGATCGAGGCTCGCGATGGTAAAAATGCCTTACAAGTCTACGACTCGGGCAACGGCAAAAACACACTTATAGCTCAGCAGGGTGGGATGGGGTATCCGCTTCGTTGGCTTAATGAAACGACTCTAATATATCGCATTGCGACGCAACAAGAAGTCGCCGACTATGCGGTGAGTACTCAGGGCGGCCAGCCAAAGAAAATTAGTGATGTAACCAACAGCTACGGCTTCGCACAAGCAAACTAGATGAGCCAGCAACAGATCCACGATTTTCAATCGATGGTGTGGGATTATTTTGAGACGCACGGAAGGCACGACTTGCCATGGCGTCTGCCAACTGACCGCGGATTTGATCCGTACGCCATTATGGTATCCGAGATTATGCTGCAGCAGACTCAAGTTGGCCGCGTTATTCCTAAGTTTCAGGCGTTTATGAAGCAATTTCCCACGGTGCAGGCTTTGGCATCTGCGCCGCTGTCTGACGTTTTGCAGGCATGGAGTGGCCTGGGATATAACCGCCGCGCAAAGTTTCTGTGGCAGGCTGCGCAGCAGGTTGTTACTGACTACGCGGGTGTGATGCCCAAAACATTAGAGGACCTTGTACGATTGCCTGGGATTGGTAAGAACACGGCAGGCGCCATTATGGCCTATGCATACGACCAGCCGGTGTACTTTATAGAGACAAATATCCGAACCGTGTATATTCATCATTTTTTTGCCGATGAGACAACTGTCGCGGACAAACAGCTAGAACCCGTTATCGTAGCTACGATTGCTAACTTAGACGTAGGTAAGCGTTCGGCTCGCCACTGGTATTGGGCCTTGATGGATTACGGCACGCATCTTAAGCAAACTGTTGGCAACGCTGGCCGAAAGAGCACGGCTTATGCTAGGCAATCGACATTTGAAGGCTCTAAAAGGCAAATTCGCGGCCGCGTGCTGGCACTTTTGCAGCAGCCCATGAGTTTGGCTGAGCTGCAAGAATATATCACTGATGAGCGTTTAGGCGATGTTTTGTCAGATCTAACGCGTGAAAGTATGATTTCCTGCGCAAAAGACGTCTATGTGCTTGGCTCGGCATGATACAATTTTAAGTAAATGGAATCACCAGCCCCTACTCCCCCAAAGCCTATTATTGATGTTGCTGCACCTCAAAAAAATGATGCTAATGCGCCCGCCACATCCACGGGCCCAGCGCCTGCTGCGTCACAGGCAGCTTCAGCTACTACGCCAGCTCCTCAGCCAGCCGGTAGTATACCCACAAGCCACCAAGAACTAACTGTGCACAAGGCTCCAACCGATAGTGACGACGAAAAAGCTCCCGCTGCAAATGCCGCGCCCGAGCCAGCTCCAGAGCACGTAACAGCACCCAAGCCGCACGTTCCAAAAGGCCCCGGAGGCGCCATCGCTATGACAATTATCGCGATGCTTGCCCTGAGCGCTTCAGCGGTTTTGGTTTACGTAAAGTCACAATAGGGTATTGATAGCATGCAAATTTTTCATTCGTTAACTGATGATGGATTGGTAAAGGTCTTGCGCAATGGCGGTGTCGGGGTGCTCCTGACCGATACACTCTACGGACTCGTGGCTCGTGCCTCTGATCCACATGCCGTCGAACGGCTGTACGCTCTGAAGCACCGTGAACGTAAGCCTGGCACTACTATCGCCGCAAATGCCGACCAGCTTATCGAGCTTGGCCTGCCAGAGGAAATGGTTGCTAAAGCGGCGCCATATTGGCCAGCCCCACTGAGTGTTGTAATGCCACTTGATAAACGCCTCGAGTATTTGCATCAAGGAGTTGGTGAGAGTCCGTTTCGCGTCGTTGCCAACGAGCAGTTACGGGTTTTGCTTGAGCAAACAGGACCACTGGTCACCAGTAGCGCCAATCAGCCTGGTGAGCCACCAGCCGAAAATTGCGCAGAAGCCCAGGGGTATTTTGGCGCAAGTGTCGACTTCTATGTCGACTGTGGCGACGTCCAGAATCGCGAACCATCTACCATCGCCCGCGTTACCCAAGATGGGCTCGAAGTCCTCAGGCAAGGCGCATATCATATCAATCAGGAGCAATAACCATGACATTTGACGAATACCAGACCAACGCGCTGACGACAGTAGTTGAAAATCCTGATCCCAAGCTGGACAAGACAATTTGGGCCCTGGGCATTACCGGCGAAGCTGGCGAAGTTGCCGAAAAATGGAAAAAGATTGTCGCATACCGTGACGGTATAATCACTGACGAAGACCTTGTTGACCTCAAAAAAGAACTGGGTGATGTGCTGTGGTATGTTGCAGTTTTTGCTGACCGTCTTGGCTTATCCCTGGATGATATCGCGCAACATAACGTACAAAAACTAGCTAGCCGCAAAGAGCGAAATGTCATAAAAGGCGCTGGCGATCACCGGTAAGGGTTGATTTTTAAAGCTTTTTATGTCTAAATAGGTAACGAAATTATGGAACGGCCATTCGCGAATCATCACGACTTTGACCAATCACCGTTTGAAGGCGACGGAGGTAGTGTCCGTCGTCCAAATCTTTCAAGGGCTGCAGGTCATATCATTACGCGTGGTGAGTCGGCCCCGACGAGCCCTCGACCTCATCCTCGTAGTGCCGAAGCACTCATTGCTGCTGCACTTAATCAAGATTCAGCTCCAGCCGAAAAACATGATGTCCAATATAGTAGTTGGCACCGTGTCGAAATGGACGAAAGTGGCAAGGCACTTGATCTAAACGAGCAAAATTACGGGCAAGAATTTTATGCGCAGTCGCGCGTTGAGCAAAATGATCCCGGGACCGTCGCAGGCCAGACACCTCAATCAAGCGATCCGGTGGCTCCTGTGCAACCAACGGCCCAATTTGCGCAGCCGATTATGCCAGCGCAGTATACAACTCCTCAGGTTGCTCCACAGGCCACAGATACACCACAGCCAGTGCAGCTAACCCCACAAACATTTGTCGTACCGAGCGCCATGCCTCAGAAACCTGCTGTCAGCCCGGTGGCTGTGCCTACTCCCCATATGGAAGAACCTCGGCTTGCGCCAGGCGCACCAACCACTATAGACCCGCAACATCGATTGCCAGCCCCACATCCTGTAAAACGAGTATTGCAGAATCCATGGACCTGGCTTGTCGTGGGCGTTGCAATGATTATTTATTTTACTACGTAGCTTAGGCGGCAAATGTACGGCGAAGCCATTCGTCGAGGCTCCCACCGCCGCCACCCGCCATGCCAACAACCATAGCGCCGTCTGCAACGTGTTGCTTGATGGATTCTCGCAGAGTGTCGTCGAGCGTGGCTGCTTCTGCAATACTTGGGTCAGAAAGATGTGTGATAAGCTCTTCAGGGCTCAAGATGGGCTGGTTTGGGTCCTCACGGGCCAAATAGCTAGGGGTCCAGTATACCTTCTGGGCACCGGTAAAACAGTCTTTGTAGACATCTTTCATAAAGTGTTGGCGCCGATTGGTTAGTGGCTCATACACAACCACGAGCTGTTGATTATTTTCGGCGGCAATTTCTAGCGCAGCGCTCATAGCCCCACGAATTTTTTCGGGTGTATGTGCGTAATCGCTGTAGATATGTGGCGCAATACGTTCCATACGACGCTGTAGGCCAGGGAAGGCGTTAATATGCGCAACAAGATCATGCACGGGCGTATGAGTTGTCTGGTGGACTGCCTGGATAGCAAGCCACGCATCAAGCCGATTATACAAACCTTGCAGTGTAATAGTTGTAATGCCAGGGTCGGAAACCTGTTGGATGCGTACAGATGATTCACCAGGGCTTTCACCCTCAGGCACGAGGCTGAGGTACTCGGCATCTTCCTGCCACAAAACAGTGTGCGAGCTTTGAGAGATAAATTCGATAAATGCCTGCTGGTAATCTTCACGAGTAGGGAATATTTCGTGATGGTCCCACGTAACCCCAGTGATGAGACTTAGATGAGGGTTATAGGCAAGGAAATTGCGGTCGAACTCGTCACATTCGTAGACAAAAAAGTCCGAAGCACTGTCGTATTCACCCATATCGCCAAAGCTAATTTTGGCACCTACCGAGTAGCTAACCGGTACGCCCAGTTGCTTAAAGAGCCAGATGACCATTGCTGTCGTCGTCGTCTTACCATGCGTGCCAGCAATAGCGATCATGCGAAGATTTTTGTCGGTAATAATGCGGTTAAGAAGCTCATCGCGCTTGCTCATGTGAATGTCGTGTTCGCGGCAAAACACTAGTTCGGGCGCGTTAGGATTTTCGATGGCAACTGCCGAAGAGTACACGTACCAGTCGATGGGGTTTTCGCGGTGGGTAAGGGCGATGTCGTCGTGGCTTTGCCCGATAGATATGTCGGTGATACCGTGAGCCCGGAGATAGTCGATATACTGAGATTCTTGTTTGTCAGACCCCGAAACCGTGTAGCCCGCTTGCTTTGCAATAAGAGCGAGTGGTCCAATGGCAGTACCGCCAATGCCAGAGAAGAAAATATGCATAGCTCCAGTGTAGCACGAGAGGTGAATATGCTACACTGGGTAAAAGCATATGCAAGAATCTAATGGATAGAGGGGCTATGGACAAACGCTACTGGCACTTTATATGGACGACCTACATCCGACCTGTTCGCGTGTGGTACCTACTTGTTTTGTTGGCAATTTGTGGCGTCACATCCGTGGCTGCGCTACGTAACAACAATATTACGATGGGGCGCTTGCGCGAGGCGGTCTATACGGCTGACAAAAATAATGACCATGTTGTCGAATCACTGCAGAAGCTACAGCTATATGTAAATACTCACATGAATACGAGTCTCACTGCAGGAAGTAGTGTCTATCCGCCTATCCAGCTCAAATATACCTATGACCGATTGCAAGAAGCTGCCGCCGAACAGGCAAACATAAGTAATTCACAAATCTATACCGACGCACAAAAGTATTGCGAAGATCAGAACTCAACTGACTTTTCGGGGCGTAACCGTGTGCCCTGTATCGAAAAATATATTACTGACCATGGCGGCAAGCCAGCGGCAAAAATCCCCGACAGCCTCTATAAATTTAACTTTACCTCACCCACGTGGTCGCCAGATCTTGCTGGCTGGAGCTTAGTTGCCACTGTGCTCTTCGCTATTGTAGCGGGCCTACGCGTTGTTGTCGGCTGGGTGCTCAAGAAATTTACAAAGTAGTAGCATGCCAAAACAGTACGAAGCATTAACAGAAATATATTTACCTGGCATGCCGCTTGCTGAGCAATTGCCCGAAGCAGACCTTTTGCGCCGCCTCAAGGACTCTCGACCGCCTTCTGATAAGCCTCATGACATTGCCCTCTACCAAACAGTTATGGCATGGAACGCTGTAGAGCTAGCGCTCTGTCCGACAATTGGAGCAGAAGAGGCGACAGATCATTTTGATGACGCAGCTATCTATGCGATGCGTGCCCGCAACTGGCTTGGAACTTCATTTCACAAGTTTGTGAGCCCGAGCTTGCTCGATGCTTATCTTCCAGTTTTTACAACCCGGCGTCCAGAGCGCCCCGATGCTCCCCCAGAAATGTGGGAGTCTGTCGAGCAGCAAACCGCAAACCTTCTTGAAAATGCCTTGAACGCGGAAATTCACCCACGAAGAGATGACCACTTTGAAGAGCCGGGTCATTTGCCGTGCTTTGAAAGCAAACCGCTTCGCCGGGCCGGCCTGGGCCACCTGACGCTTATGACTGCTGGTTTGCTTGCTGGATACGACGTTTTTCCATCTTCGTATCGAGAAATAAAAAACCCACCACGTGGGAGTGGCCTGCCCAGAGAGGCGCATGAACTGTATGTCTTGCACGAAGGTCAAAAGGTTCCTATCAAGATATCCTGGAAAGAGCAGGACAACTCAGAAAATAAGGCAGTAAAGCGCGTGTCAGTTTTAGACTTAGTACAAGGCGCCTGTGAGCAGTCAGGGCTGTCAATGGAGCAGCTTGGTGCTCTGGATGATCCCGAAGCGGAAGATCCGATTCCAGCGTCATCGGTCGCTCGAATTGTCGCTGACTTTGCGCGCGAGAAAGATCTCGAAGAGCCACAGGGAGCCTTTGTTGATGCTTTTGTTGATGCTACCGACCATAAACTACAAGAGCTCATTGCAAGTCTGTAGCGCTAAAAAAGCTGTAAAATAAATAACCGGCTACAAGAGCCGGTTATTTTGCGTATCAGTTTCTAGCTACTGATTCTTGTTTGTTGTGGTGCTAGAGGTGCCTGTGCTCGTTGAGCTAGTACCTGTGCCAGTCGTTGTGCTGCCTGTGCCCGTAGACGAACCTGTTGTACTTTGGTTTGTGCTCGAGGTATTGCTGCTACAAGTGGTCTGACCCTTAGGATTCTGCTTGTTCCATTCTTTGATAGTCTTTACGACTTGGCCGTCGTCCTTAAGGTTTTCCCAGAAGGTAACTTGATCGCGGTTGATGACCATTTGGTCATATGGGCCGTGCAACTCACATCCAAGCTTGATAAGGGTAAACTTGTCACTCTCGGTAGTTGTCTTGTCGGTTTGTGACTGAGACTGTGAGTTCAGGTAGAAGATGTTGCCAAGGTTAAGTGTCTTGCTGTTTACAGATGCAATTTTACCGAAGTAAACCTGACCATTTTGCAAGAAAACTGCTTGGTACTTGTCGGTCTTTACGTACTTGCTTTCGCTCGGGTTGTTTGTGTAGAGCAGTGATGCAATAGCGATTGCCAAAACTGTTACCGAGAAGAGAAGAATGACATTCGCGAAACGAATCCAACGCGGTAGGTTAGACCACAGGCGATTTGCAAATTTGCCGCCTTTGCCGTCTTCGTGGTGGTGGGCAGGTGGCACGTTGTTTGGTGCTGCTGTTGCTGGTCCAGAAGGTGCCACGCGACCTGACTGCACTGCTTGCCCATTCCGATTCATAAAGTCCATATACTGTGTTCTCCCGCCCATTAAATTGAGTGATTTTATAAGACTCAGTGTAATACATAAGCGGGTTGACATGCAACTACCCCGAGAGAAAAACTGTTGACAAACAATTTTTACTCAGAGTATGGTAGGGATACCATTACTAATCCATAAGAGAGGGGAAAACTTAGAAATGGCATACAAACACACTAACTCAAAGGGTGTTACCTACTACCTGAACTCAAAGAAGGTTACACTTCGCGGTGGTAAAGAACAGACTATTTACTACTTCAGCAAGGACGAGCGCCCAGAGGCGACTGACTTGCCTGACGGCTACTCAGTAAATGAAAACCCACGTAACGGTTTTCTTACTGTTAAGCGCAACAAGTAGTTTTTTGTTGTCTAAACACCTTGGTCCTCCGTGGTTACCAAGGTGTTTTTTAATGTCCTCTCTCTAATAAAAAAATGATATAGTTACAATATATGAGCGTTATTCTAAAAGTATCCAATCTGCAGAAGTCCTATAACGGTGTCAAAGTCGTTAACGGCATCAACTTTGAAGTTAAAAAAGGTGAAATCTTTGGCATTCTCGGACCTAACGGTGCGGGTAAGACAACGACGCTCGAAATGATCGAGGCGCTGCGTCCTATCGATGGTGGTTCAGTTACTATCGATGGCATTGACGTTGCAAGCAACCAGTACAAGATCCGCGGAATGATCGGCGTGCAGCCGCAGTCTCCTGCATTTCAGGATAAGACTAAGCTTTCTGAGCTTATCGAACTATTTGCAGCCGCATATGGCGAAAAAGTTGATGTTAAGCAGTTCTTGGCGGATGTAAACTTGACCGAAAAAGCGAGCAGCTATGTCGAGGATCTGAGCGGTGGCCAAAAGCAGCGCTTTAGTATTGCAGCCGCCCTGGTACACAGCCCAAAGATCTTCTTTATGGATGAGCCAACGACTGGCCTTGACCCTCAGGCCCGTCGTCACCTCTGGGATCTCGTTCGCCAGGTCCGTGACCGCGGTATCAGCGTTATTATGACCACGCACTATATGGATGAAGCAGAAGTGCTTTGCGACCGCATCGCCGTTATGGACAAGGGCGAAATCATCGCGCTTGATACGCCAAAGAACCTTATTAAGCAATTACTTGACCGTGGCTTTAAAAAGGCACAAAAAGTTGAGCAGGCAAACCTCGAAGATGTATTTATTGATTTGACTGGTAAGGAATTGCGAGGTTAATCATGAACCGAAAACTATATACCGTAAAAACATTTGTAAAAATTAACACGAAGCGATTCTTCCGCGACAAGACGGCAATTTTCTTCACCGTTGCATTTCCGCTGATCTTCTTATTTGTCTTTGGCGGCATCTTTGGAAACAATACTGATGTTTCGTTTAAGGTTGCTGTTATTAACGAGTCACAGTCACAGTTCTCGCAGGACTTCAACAAGCAACTCCACGCCCAGAAGAAAATGTTCAACATTAACGATGATGTCAAAGATCTGACCGCTGCCAACGAAAAAATGGGACGTGGTGAAATCGATGCGGCTATCGTATTGCCAAAAGACTTCGGTACCATACAGCAGGGCAAGATGTACCCTTCAGGCGAAGCCATGATTCACTATACCCAGAATAGTCAGCAGGCAGCGCAGACGCTGGTGTCTGTCATGAAAGCTGAATTTGGCCAGATTAACAGTAAGCTCGTCAAGACTCCGGAGCCATTTACCGTAAGCTCGATGCAGAGTAATGAGCGCAGCTTGTCAGCCTTTGATTACACCTTTTCGGGGCTGCTCGGCTTCTCGATTATTGGTCTTGGTATCTTTGGTCCTATCAACGTATTCCCAGAGCTAAAGAAGCAGGGTATTCTGCGTCGTCTACACACAACTCCACTGCGTGTGTGGCAGTACTTTGTCTCGACAATGCTTTCACAGCTGGTTATTGGTGGCTTTACTATGGTCGTTATGTTTGGTGTTGCCGTGAGCGTCTTCCACTTGCACGTAGTCGGTAACATTCTGGCCTTAGCAGTCTTCTTGGCTCTTGGTATTATGATGATCCTTGGCATTGGCTTGGCAATTGGTGGTTGGGCTCGCAATGAGCGCCAGGCTGCCCCTCTGGGTAACATCGTGGTCTTCCCAATGATGTTCTTGAGCGGCACCTTCTTCCCACGCTTCTTGATGCCAGAATGGCTCCAAAATATTACCGCGTACATTCCACTGACACCTGTGATTGACGGCATCCGCCTGATTGCCAACGAAGGCAAGGGTTTACTCGACATTTTGCCGCAAGTTGGTCTGGTATGTGGATGGGGCATCATTGTGTACATAATCGCGTTTCGCGTCTTTAGGTGGGAATAGATCGTGTTTAGGTGGGTACGACCGATATCATGGTTCATGGTTGTCGTACTCTTCTTGAGCGGGTATTGGCTCGCAGGTGGACATGCTCCTTTGCTCGCCACCATCGGTTTCTTATTTGTTGCAATTCCGTACCATTTACTAGCTACGGGTGCTCGTACACTTGAGCGTATAACACCTCAAGCAACATCGCGCCAGCGCTGGCTGTGCGTGGCACTTTTTAACGCCGCCTTTCTCGTGCTGTTTGCTGCTTTTGCGGGTCCTGCGGTTATCGTGTGGTTGAGCGCTATGCTACTTGTTGCCGCTTTGTGCCATGTTTCATTTTGTCGATATCCATTTCTTGATATCTTGGCAGAAGGTTTTATCGCAGCGTCACCCTTCGTGCTCGGCGTACTTATTACTGCAAGCGACCGGACGGCACAGCTGTTGCCGATAGGCGTTATATTGCTCCTATGGTCCATCGCGAGCCATATTATCTGGCAGTTAGCAGAACATTCGGAGCAGGCGACCATTAGACTAACCTCATTTGTATCTCGTGTTGGCAACGAGATCGCTATTATGTGTGTACTTGGCCTGTATGCTGTCTCGGCTGTGTTGCCGCTCGTGTACTATGGACGCCGCGGCGTCTTTGCAACGTTGGTATTCGTGTTGTATCTTATGCGGACTGCACCGCTACTTACCGTGCGATTTCATGCGCGTAATATGGTATACGTTCGTACCTGGTGGCTGGTACGGCGCCTCAACTATCTAACGCTTGTTGTTGTACTCCTCTACGTACTAACGCAATCTACGTAACGTTGTGGCGATTGCCTAAAAATTGTATAATAAGTGCTAGATGAACTTTCTTGAATCTTTGCCAAAGCCATTCTTTGTTCTGGCGCCAATGGACGATGTTACTGATACTGTCTTTCGGCAGGTAGTTGCCGACTGCGCCGCGCCCGACGTCTTTTTTACTGAATTCGTAAACGTTGATGGTTTGCAGAGCCCGGGCCGACCTCGCTTGCTCAAAAAGATCCAATACACTGACAAAGAACGCCCGCTTATTGCCCAAATATGGGGTAAAACGCCCGAAAATTATTACAAAACAGCCAAAGAGCTCGTTGAGATGGGCTTTGACGGTATCGATATCAACATGGGTTGCCCCGATAAGACAATCGTTAAAAATGGCTGTTGTAGCGCACTTATCGAAAACCGTCCGCTAGCGCTCGAAATCATCAAGGCAGTCCAAGAAGGTGCTGGCGGCAAAGTGCCTGTCAGTGTCAAGACGCGCCTCGGATTCCGCAAAGTAGATCTTAGCTGGCACGAGCTGTTATTGCAGCAAAACCTTGCGATGCTCACGCTCCATGGCCGCACGCAGCGTGAAATGAGCGCAGTGCCCGCGCACTGGGAGCTTATTGGTGAAGTCCGCGAAATGCGCGACCGCCTCGCTCCACAAACACTATTTGTCGGTAACGGTGATGTACAAAACCGAGCACAGGCTCAAGAGCTGGCTGAAAAATATCAGCTCGATGGTGTCATGATTGGCCGCGGTATTTTCCAAGATCCATTTGCATTTGCTGAGCATTCGCCATGGCAGGAATACACCAAAGAACAGCGCATCGCGCTATTTGCAAAACACGTGCAGTTGTTTGCTGATACATGGAAAAATGGTGAGCGTAAAATTCCGCCACTTAACAAGTTCTGTAAAATCTACATAAACCACTTTGACGGCGCCAAAGAGCTACGCGAAGAGCTCATGCACGCCCAAAGTACCGACGAATTACTCGCTATTTTAGCCCGCGATTAACGCGCCTACCAAAGCGCGTCAGTGTGTCGATAATAAGATCGCCCGGATCCATAGCGTGAGCAGCCCCGAGAGCAAATTCTGCCGCCCGGCGTACTCGATAGCGATTAGACTGCACATATCCGCGTGCAAGGGCACTTTCTTGTGCGGTGCCTGCCCATAAGAGCGTTTCAGCGCTGATCGGAAAAACATGCCCCGCAAAGCCATTTCGCTCAAATGTTTGCGCTGCTCTTTTTAAATGGGTTTCAGATGTAAGTAATGTGCAGTCGCTATCAGGCGGCAGCAGCCGACGTATATTTTTAGCGCTGGTCGAGGTGTTGCGCGCCGCCTGTTCAAGGCTGACCTCTACATGGCGAACATCGCACGCAGCTTGTGGGGCAATTTTATGCTCCCAGTAGGCTGCCATTTCAGTGGCCTCGACATCGCCAGCCCGATTGGCAACGCCTCCGCTAAATATAGCGTGAACGGGCTCTTGACTGTGCCTTGCCAGAACCGCCAGGGCCCCAACGCGCATACGCGTTTCAATACTCATAGGTGGGGCAAAAGCAGTATTTGACTCCCAGCCCCCCGCTAGTACGACTACCGTCGGCGGTAGATTACCAAGTTCAAGTGTGTACATATTGTTAGCGGTTAGGACGCGCTTTTTTAGCGAGGTATTTTACGAGCCTGTCTTCTGGGTCGATACGCTGGAGTCCGCGAAGGCCAGCCTCGATAGCAGCGCGTCTGTGATGTCTAAACGACTGTTCATATGCCACTGCTTGCTGCATGCGAAGTGGATCGCCGCTTTGCTTAAGTATGTCTTCGGCTGCAACAGGTACAAGTAAATTGCTAAAGCCGTGACGTTCAAATGAACGCGCCGCGCGAACTATGTGGGTGCTCGATGTAAAGAATCCAATCTTTTCGCTCAAAAGATTTTCTTGTGCTAGGATTTCACGCGTGTTTTCGGCACTGCTCGCCGTGTCATAGCAATCACCATCGGTATGGACAGTAACTTGATCTTTTAGGTGAGGGAAATAGCGATTCCACGCATGTTCCATGGCTGTTGCTTCCGATAGGCCATTGGCGGCCTTAAGGCCCCCGGTAAAGACGACGGTTAGCTCTTGATCTGTTTGCTCAGCACGGACTGCGTAAGCGCCTATGCGCATGTGTGTTTCGAGTGATAGCTCTGCGGTGGTGCCTTTGCCATCTTCCCAGTTTCCAGCAAGTACAATAGAGGTAAGCGGCAGTTGTTCGGGGGTAATCTGTGACATATAAAGTGATACTATACCATAGATGCGATTACAGGGGTAGCGGCAGGTCAAGTCTATGTCTCAATGCAACTAAAAAGGACCAAATTAATGGTCCTTTTTAGTTGGTGGGGGTGGCTGGACTTGAACCAGCGACCAAGCGGTTATGAGCCGCCTGCTCTAACCACTGAGCTACACCCCCGCATTGTCATTTGTGCGCTGTGGCTAACAGAGAAGAGTATAGCAGATTTTGCGACGTTCTATATAATAGAAGTGGAAAATGCATCAAAAAATCAAACAGTATCAAGAAAAAATCGAACAATACACCGGTCAATTGCAAGATGTCCGGGTTATCGGCATGCTGTCCTTTGTTGCAATTGTATTGCTTATTAGCTGGAGTGGCGTACGCGCCATCGATACTAACTATGGTCTGCAGAAGCAAATATCACGGTTAGAGCAGCAAAACCGCGTTCAAGAATTGTCCAATAATAACCTGAAGTTACAAAACCAGTACTTTACGACCGATCAATACCTTGAGCTTGCCGCTCGGCAGACATTTGGCCTCGCAAAAGCCGGCGAGAAGGAGCTGATCGTTCCGGCGAGCGTGGCCTTGGCGCATACAGTAGATGTCACAAACACCGAGCAAGAGCAGACGGCCAGCACCAAAGCTAAACAGCCTGCCTACCAGCGTAACTTTCAGGCGTGGATGAATTTCTTCTTGCACCGACCAAACCTACAGGATTGACAAGATATCAAGAGCCTGGTAAACTACTAGAGTTCTACAGATATCGCGGGATGGAGCAGCGGCAGCTCGCGTGGCTCATAACCACGAGGTCCCAGGTTCGAGTCCTGGTCCCGCAACCAAAGAAAACCCCTAAGCATTACGCTTGGGGCTTTTCTTTTTTTACGCACCAACTATAGGAGGGTTTATATGGCAATTGGAAGACTTCATTTTCCTGAAGGAGCGCGTCTTTGTGAGTACGGCGGTGATATGGTAGGGGGACTTGAGCGTGTACTGGAAAGGGAAATCGGTAACATGGTCATTATGGCCGCCGGCACAAAGATGATAACACCTGACGTGTGGACCAAAAACACACATAATTACTTTGTCACTGCCCACGAGGACGGCACCGGTTCTTTTTACCGTATTGCACGGCAAGGTATTGGAGAAATAGAAAACTTGACGAATGTCAGCGATGAAGTGCTGGCTCGGTTGCAAACTGGTGAGCCAATGGATGCGGAGCACTTAAGGATAAATCAGATTATTGGCCCTCATCCGAGGCATGCAGATATGCGTGTGTTTGAAATTGTGCAGTTTGTGCCAGATGAGCTTGCAATCCGCCTTCCTCGTGAGCAAATTGAGCCACCACGCGGGTAATGCATTGCGTATTTCTGCTATGATGTCTGAATGAAATTACTCCTAACATCTGCAGGTATTACAAACGGTACCATTTCCCAGTGTCTTATTAGCATGACGGGCAAGCAGCCCGCCGAGATGAAAGTTGCATTTATTCCCACGGCTGCCAATGTTGAAGCGGGCAATAAAGTTGAATGGTTTTTTGGCCAGGTTGATGACCTGCGCGACATGGGCATTATATGGATCGATGTCGTAGACATTGCAGCGCCTGATATTGACTGGCGGTCTCGCCTGGATGTATGTGACGTTATATACGTCGGTGGTGGCAATACGTTCTATTTGCTCGATCAAGTGCGCAAGACGGGCTTTGCTGAGTATCTTGCTCGTGCGCTCGATACCAAGGTGTATGTTGGCGTCAGCGCCGGATCTATCCTTGCAAGCCCGACCATTGACGTGGCCGCCATTCCGCCAAGCGATCCTAATGTGCCAGGCTTGTCTGACCTAGCGAGTTTGGCGCTGGTAGACTTTGAGCTTGAGCCACACTGCAATGATGAGCGTATACGAACAATTGATGCTTTTGCCAAAGAACAATCCAAGACTATCTATGCTATTGACGACCAAACGGCAGTTGCCATAGAAGACGGCGCCATACATGTTGTATCTGAGGGTACATGGAAGTTGTGTAAGTAGAGGAATATATATGCCTGTTGGAAGACTAAGTTTACCTGAAGGGATTTCGCTGGGCGAAGGTCCTATAACCACCCAAGAGCAGGTGCTCACTGCAGCATATCCGCACCTGTCACGGCTTGCGCTAATGGGCGCAGGCTTGACCTCTGTGACGCCTGAGGCGTGGGATCACAACCTGATGGAATATGTTATGGAAGTAGATGACAATGGCGACGGCACGCTCCATATGGTGCCACGTAAGGCACACGAGCCGCCGCTCATTATTACTTCGGCGGAGTCTAGCCTGCGCGGCATCGACGTGCAGCATATAAATATCCTACAAGCGGGAGCTGTTCCGCTTGTGGGCGATCACCCGAGCAGACCGGGGCTCCACTTGTGGGAGTTATTCACCTATATTCCGCCAGCGCTGGCTGTCGACTTTAATGCCCCGCACCGATAGGGGTGCGGTTTTAACAGGGGTGAATGACGATAGTTTGTATTGCTTTACACGCTGCTCAAAAAATGTTGTAAAAAACAGTTGCAGCCGGTAGATGAGTCTTGCTAGTATAGTAGTAAGTGGTAGGCGTCCATTGACAAAAGCATAAGTTTTATGTATAATAATGGATGTTAGTGATCACAAACAAACACATTACCAAACAAAATTAAAAGCAAAAACGTCATAAAACAAAGAGGGGGCAATTTACTATGACCGCAAACGCTAAGACAAAGAGTGGTTTGTCATTTGAACTGGTACCAAGCAGCAACAAAAAGCTGCGTTGGATCGATAGCTTGCTAACAAGTAAGTCGTGACCACAACGGACGTATAACCGTCCACCGATATAGTTATGAGGCAATAGCCCAAGGTTTTCCTTGGGCTATTTTTATATGGTGCAGACTTTTAAGACTTGGCGTCTTCTTCTGGCTCGAGTTCGAGCGGTCCCGCCCGATCTATGGGCTTTATTTCTTGCAGTCCAATGCCGGCGGCATGTGCAAGCCCCTCGGTGTAAGCTTCGTCTTCGTCGACGCCATCATCGAGCGTGGGGTAGTCGTCGGGAATTTTGGGATCGGGTACGTCGTCCGCAGGAGCTGCTGGCGAATTGTTGTCTTCTGGCAATACTTCTTCGTCGCGATTGGGGTTAAAATAATCATCCGATACGTAGAGCGGATCGTTCCCGTTGTTTTGCTCATCACCCATAAGAAACCTCTCTTATTACTGCTTCTATGATAGGGTGCCTGTAGACTGAGAGCTATGAAATTTCTTACACCTCTGGCTGAGGTAGCGGCCATGGATTTGCAAAGTAAGCCTCCCAAATTTCCATTTGCTCCTTAGCGAGTTGTGGCGCGTTATTGATGCGGTCGATGCCAGCAATAGCAAGCATGCTAAAGAGGCCGGCGTCAAGCGATTGGCTGGCGTTGTTGTACAGCCAGAGATGACGTTTCATGCGCTCTTCGTAGAGTCCCCAGGAACCTTGTGGGTATTTGCCAGGCAAGTCACTGGCGATGTCGATGACGCCTTTGGGCATCTCGGTCCAGCGGGGTAGCCAGAGGTCGTACATATCCGACGCGTTGTGCTCACGAGCAACCTCTTTCATGTGGGCAACCTCTCCTGGTACGAGACTGCGTGGACCAACGAGCGACAGGGGTCCCGGCTTATGTGGATCGGTGCTAACGTGGGCAAGCTGAATTAGTTCATCGATCATGAGCAGGCGCGCAAGCCACGCATGGGGCAATATGGGAATTTTGTTTTGGACGCCTGGATTCCAGGGCACATCAAGCGAGTACATGGTTTGCATTTTGAGCATCTCAAACTCTTCACTGCCGTTGGTGCGTCTGCTGGTTCCAATTTGGTAACCGTAAAGATTATTGAGGCACTTAGCGCCTGCGGAGACAATAAAGAAGACACGGGTGCGGAGCGCAGCTGCTACTTTGGCATCGAATACTCGTTTTTCGAACGATTGATGCCAATCACGTCCGATGAGTTCATGAGAACCTTGGGGCACAGCCCAAAGCGTATCAAACAGCGGTACGACAGCGTGTGATTTATTTCATGGCGCATAGTATGTGTATTCTGAATATGGTTGCCGAAACAGGGTGAAACATTGTTTTTAAGAGGTACTGCTTCGCATGTTTTCGTTGTTGTATTAATTGATAATTTTGCTTATGCTTAAGGAAATTAGCAGGAATACATATGGCTCTCATTGAACTCAAAAAAGTTACTAAAACGTATCGATTGGGTGGTGAGGTATTGAACGCACTCGATAGCGTAAACCTATCGGTCCAGGCAGGAGAGTTTATAGCGATAACCGGCCCGTCGGGATCGGGCAAGTCGACGCTCGCCAATATTATTGGGGGTCTTGATCGACCAACTGAGGGCAGTGTCGTTATAGATGGTAATGACCTATCGCGTGTTACTGACCGAAGGCTGTCGGACTATCGTAATCAGCACATTGGTTTTGTGTTTCAGTCGTTCAACTTGCAGGCGTCTCAAACAGCTCTCGAAAATGTGATGCTCCCGCTCTTATTTGCACGCATGAAGCCCAAAGAGCGCTTAGCACGGGCAGCAGAGTGCCTTGAGGCTGTGGGTCTTGGCGACCGCATGAAGCACAGGCCTAGCCAGCTTTCTGGTGGGCAACGACAACGTGTTGCTATTGCCCGAGCATTGGCAACAAAACCCAGCATAATCATAGCTGACGAGCCAACCGGAAACCTCGATAGTGCCCGCGGTGAAGAAATTATGCACGTACTCAAAGATTTGCATAAACAGGGTATGACATTGCTGGTTATTACGCACGACATGTCGATTGCGCATCAAGCGGGCAGTATTATTCAAATTAAAGATGGTCATCTAACGGGGCGAAACTAATGCGTTTTATCGATTACATTATATTGGCTTTACGAAACATTCGCCGACAGAAATTGCGGAGCGCCTTGACGATCTTTGCAGTGGTTATCGGCGCTACGAGCGTTACTATTATGCTAGCTGCAGTCTTTAGCCTGAAGGGCTTTATGACAAAGCAATTTGAGGCCAATGGCGTGTTTCAGCAGGTTGCTGTCTCGCAGCAAACTGATATTACCTGGGATAACCGATCGAGCGGCGGCGGCTGTAATGACTGTACGAAATTGACCGATGATCTTGCAGGTAAAATAAGTGCCCGCCCGCATGTTATTGGTGTAGTGCGCCAGACAAATATGTGGCAATTCCAGGCGCTCATATACGGCGACCAGAAGCTACGGACGCAGCAAATGATTGCTTATGATGCCAATGGCGTCATCCCGAGCCAGGTTATCGCAGGTCGAGATATAGCAGCCAGTGATAAGACTGGGGTTTTGACGATTAGTGCTGACTATGCCGACAAGCTAGGCTTTAAACACAAATACGATGAACTTATTGGCAAGCAAGTTGGCCTGTATGCAGCCGAATACTACACTGGCGTTGGCTCGGATCCTATTAAGCAGGCCGAAGAACAGCAGGCGTGGTTTAATACTCACCCTGGAGCGGATGGTCGAGACTACAAATCACCTCCAGTGACTATAACCGGAAAGATTGTTGGCATTACGGGTGCGGAGGCTGATCGCTATACGATTCGCGTGCCGCTTGAATGGGCACGACAAATGCAATTAAACCAGCGTTACGAGGTTTCGCCGGCAGCTCAAGAGGCGGCCCAGGCCTATTGCCGGGCTCATCCAAGTCCAAATTGTAAGTCTCAGGGCACGCCCCAGCTTGTTGTGTCTGATGAGCTAGCCAAGAACGGCTACAGTAACTTTATCGTTAAGGTAGATAAGGCGTCTAACGCTGCGGCAGTTGCAAAGGATATTCGCACGACATACAAAGTAGGTGCTGCCGATGCGCAGACTGAAATTAAACAGCAGCTATCAGTTTTTAACATTCTTGGGCTGGTACTTGGCGGCATCGGGGGGATCGCTCTGGTTGTGGCTGCGGTTGGCGTGGTCAATACCATGGTGATGGCTATTTTGGAGCGTACCCGCGAAATCGGAGTGATGCGTGCAGTGGGCGCCCGACGTTCAACGGTAAGTCGACTGTTTACCTTCGAAGCAGCGTTACTTGGATTTCTGGGTGGTCTGATAGGTTTAGCCGTTGGATATGGCGCAATCTTGGCTGCAAATCCGTTTGTGAACCATCAGCTGCAAAGCAATAATGTGCAAAGCTCAAATATTATAATCTTACCCGCCTGGCTCGCGATTGGGGTTGTGGCACTGACGACCGTTATAGGTTTGCTAGCTGGTTTGTATCCTGCTCGCCGCGCAGCCAAGCTCGATCCTGTCGAGGCCTTACACTACGAGTAGGTCTAGTATGCACCGACAATAGCAATATTGGCGATGGTGCATGGAAATTTGCCGTCGAGTGCGGGTAGTGCTGCCTTTTGCATCTTGCCGTATAGTTGTGGCCTCGTTTTGTCTTCGAGCGGTTCTTCAACCGGAAGGATGCAGAGCGTTAGGAGCGCATCAGCTGCCTCCCGACTGAACGGGCGACGGGGCGGGCGGGGAAAAACTGTCTCATAAGATGGCATAGTGAAGGGAAGGTCTTGTTTACTTCCTACGATGTATTCGCCAGTAAGGGCAGTGAACGTTTGATGCCTGACGCGAACGCCATTATGAATAGCGATAACATGACTGAAATTGGGCTTATCGGGGTATGCTGGGGCGCCTATCTTTGCGACATAGTCAATGCAGGCGAGCAGGCCAATGCTTTCTACTGCTGGAATAACAGCGATTGCGTCAAGTACATCAACCTTTTCTGGTGGGGCAACGTGCCCAAACTTACGATACTCAACCGCTAGCTCTGCAGCGACAGCTTTTTGGTGGGCTTCGTCAAATGCCCCAGAAAAAGCTGGCTTTAAAGTCGCTTCTGGTATATGGCGTGCAAAGATTGGCGCTGGATATAGTACCGCCGACGATGCTGAATCGCTCGTCGTGTCCAGTTGCATAAAGTTGCCAGTAAATGCATTAACGTATCCTTCCTTTCGGGATGTGTTGTCAAAAGGAAGTGTCGTAGCGATACGTGGAGTAATGCCGATACCTATGCCACTACTAACGCCATTAATTGCTATGCTTTGTACCAACGTGTGGTCTGTGAGACGTGCTTGCCATAGCGCCTCGGCTTCGTTGGGCTGTGTGTGAGCTCCTGAGCCGAAAGCCATAGCGCACGCGTTTGCTTCGGTATAGACTTCTAGAAATGGACCTTCTAGAGCTTCCTTTACCTGGAGCTGTTGAATAAGATCGTTAATCTTGGCGACTGTTCTCTCGTAGACAGGCGAAAAAGTACGTGCAGCTTGTTTTGCGGCCTCCTGGGCAAGACCGCCATACATAAAGGCTGCCCCTAGATTGCTACCGAGCTCTTGTGTGTGAGATCCGGCAGCTGCTAAGAGTTGGCTGATGGGGTTAATCGTAAAGGCTTGCCCTGGCGGTTCTTCACGTGGTACTTCGGGTGGTGAGTTGTCGATTGTCATATGAATAAAATGAAAGGACCATCACCAGATGGCCCTGAAGATGCTTTACTATAGCATATATTTTTGCAGTGGATAGATGTAAATTTGTACTGCAAAATACAGTGCGCTATCTGCAGATGCCCAAAGAAAATACCCGAGGGTTAGCTCGGGTATTTTCTTTGGTAGCGGCGACAAGACTTGAACTTGTGACCCCAGGCTTATGAGTCCTGTGCTCTAACCAGCTGAGCTACGCCGCCATACGCAGATTTGAAGATTTGCTTCAAAAATACAAGGGTTAATATAGCATATTCCAGGTCAGTTGGCTAGTACTTTCCCTGTAGGTGTAGTGGAATATGTCGTTGCATTACTTGCATCTATCAGGGTATGATGCACCCTGTTTGTTTTAAGGAGATTTATGAGCGAACGTAACCAGAACCTAGAACGTCTCATACCAATTCGTGAAGTTAATGATGAATTACCAGAGCAAGAAACCCCCCGAACTGATCGCGCAATTAGGGGTGCTAAGAAGGCCCTTGGCGTAACTGGCTATACGGCCATTGTCTTGGGTGTGGGCGCTTTTCTTGGTGCCGTCTACAATATGGACCCTTTCTCGCAAGACCCGAGCGTACCAGAGCAGGCTATTGGGAGTTCTCCCTCGCCCGGAGTTAGTGCAGTTATATCTGTTGGGCCATCACCTAAGCGTTCATCGGCAAGTGCTTTGCCTTCAAAGCGCGCGTCGGCATCGGCGACGGCGACAGCTTCGCCTTCGGCATCACGCATTGATGTTGCTGAAACACACGGAGCTGTTTCGCCAAGCGCTACTGTATCGAGAGCTGCGGTTTCACCCGGAGCCTCACTGAGCGAACGACCTTCTCCATCTGCCGATCAACTAGCCTGTGATCCATCTGCGGGTGCGGTGATTTGTGCTCAGTATTCACACGGCGGTGACATGGTTGGATACAACAACCCTCGTGAAAAGAAAGTCATTTGGAATTTGCATAATGGCGACCATATTGTACCTGAGTGTAAGACTCCTGACGGAGCGTATATTCTTGGTGATGACGAGTCCCGGCCCGAAGGGCAGCAAGCGGCATACGTGCCAGCATATCTTGTACGTGGAGCAGGGAGTGTTGCGCTCTGTAGCTAGTTTAGGGGCGATGCTGCTCTTGAATCCAAGCAGCAACTTCGTGCCAAACCGTCTTGCGGTGGTCTGAGCCAGTTTTGCCAAGCATATCGAGCTCGGCATCGCTGTGCTCGCCATTGTCCATAGAGAAAATGGTGTTATGGCTGTACTTTGATTGCCCGCGAATCTCATCAAGCAACAGGCCTTCAATGTCGACGGTAAAGACTTTCTGCTGATCGGCATCTTGATAGACAGCAATTTGACGTAAAATAATGCGGCGATCTTCGAGACTCCCGGTAAGTCGAAGCCAGTCTTCGGGTGTAAACCAGTTATTCATAAACTTCATGTACGGACCAGGGAAGCCATTGAGGCCTGGAATCATCCAAGAGTCGTCGGTAACAACGACAGGCTTTTGCAAAAGTTCAAAGGCGCGCAAAGCTTTATCTCGTGCCACTGGCTCGCCATCATCAGCTTGCATTTCAGGGATGTCGAGGGCTACTTGTTCAAGGTTTACATTAAATCGGCGACAGACAGTGTCGGCGAGGCGGAACTTTATCTCGTTCCCGGTAACAAAGTGTAAGTTGTGCATATAGTATAATTACACCATGAAATTAGAAATTGAGCCAGGTTTTTATGTGGTGGCTGTCTCGGGCGGTGTAGACTCGATGGTCTTGCTTGATATGCTTGCTGGCTTGCCAGATGTCACGTTGATAGTGGCTCATTTCAATCATGGTATTCGTGACGATAGTGACGCAGATGAAGAGCTCGTTGCGCGCACGGCCCGGGCAAAGGGTTTGCTCTTTGTGAGTGAGCGTGGAAACCTTGGCGCACATGCCAGTGAGGCCGACGCGCGCACGGCTCGCTATGCCTTTTTGGAAAAAGTGATGAAGCGGGAAGGGGCCCGAGCAATTATCACAGCCCACCACCAAGACGATGTCCTAGAGTCAATACTATTGGCACTTTTAAGAGGGACGGGACGAAAAGGGCTTTCGGCATTGCAATCTACAAAAACCCGAAAGCGCCCCCTGCTGCACTATACAAAAAACGAACTTATTGCATACGCACAAACACATGCTACTAAGTGGCGTGAAGATAGCACTAATCAGGACGATACGTACCTCCGCAATTATGTTCGTAAAACGTTCATTCCGCGAATGAAGCCTGCTGGTAGACAACAATTGCTTGATATTCACCGCCAAATGGTGCGGGTAAATGCTGAGGCTGATGCCCTGCTTGCTGGCTATATTGAGGCCATGTCCGATGACGGCATAGTGTTTGTTCGCTCTATGTTCATTATGATGCCGCATGCAATTTCAAAGGAAGTTATGGCTTCTCTGCTTCGTTCAGTGAGTGCGCGTGATGTGTCACGCCGGACGATTGAGCGGCTCGTTGTGGCAGTAAAAGTTGCCCGCCCGCACACCATGCATGACGTTGATAATACGTGGGTTTTGATCGTAGACAAAAAAACTTGGCAACTTTGCCCACGAGTATCTCGTAAAAGTTATTGAACAGTGTATAATGCTCTCGTATGGACAATAAAAAGACTTTTCGTTCGAGCAACGGTAAAAAGGGAGGGTCAGGCCGACGCGGTTTCCGTAACATAGGCTTTGTCGCTCTACTTGTACTTATTGCTCTGATAGCATTCGCTGCATATAGGCAGCCATCTAATATCAAAACGATTTCGATGACAGACGTCGTATCGCAAGCAAATGCTGGTGATTACAAAAAAATCGAAGTTAATGGCAATGAACTAAAGATCACCAAAAAAGGTGAAAGTCAGGTCTCTCTTAAATCATTTAAGGATCCAAACTCAACACTAAAAGAAGAAGGTGTTAAGGCTGGCAAGGTACAAGTGTCTTACACGCCTCAGTCGCAGTCATCTTTGCTGGAAAACATTGGCCTTACGCTATTACCAGTGATTCTTATTAGTGGTGTGCTCTTCTTGATGCTCCGTAGCGCACAGGGCCAAGGCAACCAAGCAATGAGCTTTGGTAAAAGTCGTGCCCGCCTGTATGGCAACGAAAAAGACAAAGTTATGTTTGATAGCATTGCCGGCTCTGCCGAGGCTAAGCAAGACCTTCAGGAAGTTGTTGAATTCTTAAAGTACCCAAAGAAGTTTGCAAACCTTGGTGCGCGAATTCCTAAGGGTGTACTACTTGTGGGCCCTCCTGGTACCGGTAAAACAATGCTCGCACGCGCTGTTGCTGGCGAAGCAAACGTACCGTTCTTTAGTATTTCGGGCTCTGAATTTGTTGAAATGTTTGTTGGTGTTGGTGCAAGCCGTGTTCGCGATTTGTTTGCCAAGGCCAAGAAGAACGCGCCATGTATTATTTTCGTAGACGAAATTGATGCTGTTGGTCGCCGCCGTGGCTCAGGCATGGGCGGTGGTCACGACGAACGTGAACAGACGCTTAACCAGATCTTGGTTGAGATGGACGGCTTTGAACAAGGTCAGAATGTAATTGTTTTGGCAGCAACCAACCGTGCCGATGTGCTCGATCCTGCTTTGCTCCGTCCTGGCCGTTTTGACCGACGTGTTGATATCGGTTTGCCTGATCGCAAAGACCGCGAAGCAATCCTAAAAGTACACTTCAAGAAGAAGCCTACGGCATCACACGTCAATCTTGACGCTTTGGCTGCGAAGTCTGCCGGATCTTCTGGTGCTGACTTGGCTAACATCGCTAATGAATCAGCAATTATCGCTGCTCGTTCAAACCACAAAGAAATTACTAACGATGACGTAACGGCAGCTTTTGAGCGTGTGGCAATTGGCCCAGAGCGCAAGAGCAAGGTCATGAACGAAAGAGAGAAGGAAGTTACTGCGTACCACGAAGCAGGACACGCAATTGTTGGTCACGTACTGCCTGATAGCGACGTCGTTCACAAGGTTACTATCATCCCACGTGGTGGTACTGGCGGCGTCACATGGTTTATCCCACCAGAAGACAAAAGCTACCGCTCAATTGTTGAATACAAAGACATCTTGGCACGCATGCTTGGTGGCCGTATCGCTGAAGAAGTTATCTATGGTCGCGATCACGTAACAACTGGCGCCGGAAGCGACTTGCAGAAGGCAGCAGAGCTTGCACGTGATATGATTGTCAACCAAGGTATGGGTAGCAAACTGCGCGACCAAGTTTTCCATGTTGATGATGGCATGATGCTTGATAAGCTTGTCCACGAGCGCAATTACTCTGACGACACTGCCAAGGTTATCGACGAAGAAGTCGAGAAGCTTATCCGCGAAGCAGCCGATCGTGCCCGCCTGGTTATCAAAGAAAACCTTGATCACCTTACGGCACTTAAAGATCGCTTGCTTGAAAAAGAGACTGTTGAAGCTGATGAAGTCAAGGAACTCTTTAAGGGTTCAAAGATGCCATCGAGCGCAAATCTGTACTAAACAGTTACAGCAAAAAAGAAGCGGCCCCGTTCATATGCGGGGTCTTTTCTTTGTCTAACCGAGTCTCTTGCATTTTATGCTGTAAAACCTACGTTTTACGGTGGAAGTTTACGGGTAGCGGGTCTATACTGGAAGGAACAACCCTTATTGATCATGCAAGAAAAACCAAAGCGCACACGAAAACGAATATCGCTGGGTGGCGTGGCCGTCCTGCTGATGGTGGCTGCGCTCATTGGCCAACTTCTGGGCTTTTTGCGTACCAAACTGGTCAACGCCAACTTTAGCTCTGGTGGCCCACACAGTACGGACGCCTACTTCGCTGCCTTTACGATTCCTGATTTGTTCTTCTATACGTTAGCAGCAGGTGCTTTGGGTGTTGCTTTCATGCCAGTCTTGGCCGAACGTCTACACAAGGGTGACCGCAAGAGCATGTGGGAACTTTCATCGAGCTTACTTAACCTGTTAAGTATCGTGATGCTTTTTGTTGCAGCTGTAATCTTTATTTTTGCTGAACCACTTATTCACCATATTGTTGCGCCAAAACTTGCTGGCACTCAACTCGACAACGCTGTTGCTATTATGCGTTTGCTGGCGCTCAACCCGTTACTTTTTACGATATCTGGTGTCCTTACAGCAACACAACAGACTATGGGTCGCTTCTTTTTCTATGCGATTGCACCACTGTTTTATAACCTGTCGATTATCCTCAGTATTTATATCTTCAAGAACACAAGCCTTGGCCTTAAGGGGCTCGGTATTGGTGCGCTTGTCGGTGCAGTTTTGCAACTCCTGATCGTGTTTATGGGGCTCATTAACACCAAGTTTTACTGGCGACCAAAGATTTTATGGAAGAGCGAAGACTTTAAAACTATCTTGCGCCAGCTACCCCCGCGATCACTCGACCAGGGTATTGACCAAGTGCAAAGCATCGTTGAGGTGAACTTGGCTAGCCGTCTCGGTAGTGGCTTCATTAGCTTCTATAGCAACGCGTATACACTACACACGGCGCCGATTCTGCTGCTTGGTACGGCTATCTCGACAGCCGCATTCCCGCAGATGAACAAACGCTTAGCGCAAGGCCGCCCAGACCTATTCCGTAAAGATTTCTTGCGTATTTTGCGCGTCATGATTTGGCTCACAATACCAGTTGTTGTTATCTGTTTCTTCACGCGTGGCTATCTTGCTCGCTTAATCTTTACTAAGGACGCGCCCGAAATTGCGTTGATCTTTGGATTCTTGACCACAGCAATTTTCTTCCGCACGATTTATACTATTATCTCTCGGTGGTTCTATGCTCAAAAAGATAGCAAAACGCCGCTCTTTGTGTCGGTGTTTACAATTGCTCTGAACATTTGTTTAGCGGCATTCTTGGCACGGCCTTCGTCGTACGGGGTTGCCGGTTTGGCTATGGCGCAGTCAATTGTTGCGGCCGTTGAAGTGGTTATCTTATTTACGATCATGCTTATTCGTGACACGGGCTTATTTAATGCTGTGTTCTGGGGCGGGGTGCTGCGCATTATCTCGGTAGCAGGTTTTAGCTTGCTCACGGCGTTTGTCGCTGTCTCATTCTTCCCATTGGGTGCTGACGACCGCGGATTTATAACACTTGGCACAAAGCTTTTGCTGATTGCCGGTTCAACCATGACAGTACACGTCTTAGTGTCGGGCTTATTTGGCCTTGAAGAGTCCAGGCCTATCTTTACTTGGCTAAAACGTGTCATCTTGCGGCCAATCCGCATTAATTACTAAATTCGTCAAAAACACTGACCTCTGTTATAATATGGCTTAATGAATCAGGATCATATCCGAAACTTTTGTATTATTGCGCATATTGACCATGGTAAAAGCACCTTGGCTGATCGACTATTGGAAATAACAGGTACTGTCGAAAAGCGCCAGATGAAAGAGCAGCTCCTTGACCGCATGGATCTTGAGCGCGAGCGTGGCATTACCATCAAGCTTCAGCCAGTACGCATGGACTACAAGGGCCATCAGCTTAACCTTATCGATACACCTGGTCACGTAGACTTTTCGTATGAAGTTTCGCGTAGTCTCGAAGCGTGTGAAGGTGCAATTTTAGTAGTGGATGCCACGCAGGGTATGCAGGCGCAAACATTGGCTAACGTGTATTTGGCAATTGCCGCAGACCTGACTATTATTCCTGTGCTGAATAAGATCGACTTGCCCGCGGCAGATGTTGAACGCGTAAGTAAGGAAATCGTGAGCCTCCTTGGCTGTAAAACTGAAGATATTTTGCATATTTCTGCCAAGACGGGGCAGGGCGTTGATGCTGTTTTGGAGCGTATTGTTGCTGATGTACCAAAGCCAGCACCAAGCGTAGCACCTGAAACGCGAGCACTTATTTTTGATAGCTACTACGACGATTATCGCGGTGTTATTTTGTATGTACGTGTTGTCGATGGTCACATTAAAAAAGGCGCTGGCATTACTATGATGGCGACCGGTGCTCACGGTTTAGCACTTGAAGTTGGTGCACTCAAGCCCGATATGACGCCTAATGCCGCACTCGAAACGGGTGAAATCGGCTACATCGTGACGAACCTACGCAGCACGCGAGAAGCAAAAGTTGGTGACACGGTTACTCTTACCCAGCAGCCAGCTACCAAACCACTACCGGGCTACCAAGACGTCAAACCATTTGTGTACGCTGGATTTTTCCCCGAAAGTAATGAGTATTACCAAGAGTTAAAGGACGCTGTTGAAAAACTGAGCTTGAGCGATTCTGCCTTGCAGTTCGAACCAGAGAACTCACCAGTGCTAGGATTTGGTGTGCGTATTGGGTTCCTAGGCCTTTTGCACATGGATATCGTGCGCGAACGCCTGGAGCGTGAGTACAATCTTGATCTCGTTGTGACCAATCCTTCTACCGACTACCAGGTGACGCTTATGAACGACGAAGAAATCGATATCAAAAGCGCTGCCGACTTGCCCGATCCTTCCAAGATAAGCGAAATTCGCGAGCCATGGATCAAGGGCGAGATTGTTGTCCCGAAAGAATATCTTGGTTCAGTAATCCAGCTTATTTCAAGCAAACGTGGGCTCCAGAAAAACCTTAGCTATATTGATGAGCGGACGCTCGTTAGTTTTGAAGCACCACTTGCAAACTTGTTAACTGATTTCTATGATCAGCTCAAAAGTTTGACATCAGGCTACGGCTCATTTAACTACGAGCTTGCTAACTACCGCGCCGAAGACTTAGTTCGCCTCGATTTTTACGTAGCAGGTGAACGTGTCGATGCATTGGCCATTATGGTACACCGAAGCGAAGCTGATCGCATGGGGCGTGAAATCGTCCAGAAACTAAAAGAAGTGATTCCTCGTCAGCAATTTCCTGTTGCACTGCAGGCTGCTATTGGCGGTCGCTTCATAGCTCGTGAAGATATTAGTGCTTTCCGTAAGGATGTGACGGGCTACCTGTATGGTGGTGACGTTTCGCGTAAAAAGAAGCTGCTTGCAAAGCAGAAACGCGGTAAGGCGCGCATGAAGCGCTTTGGTAAAGTTGATATTCCGGCCGAAGCCTTCACAGTGATGCTCAAACGAGATTAGTGTGCGTTCCCCCGAGAGTTCACAGTATAACAACGAAAAACATCATGAATTGCTTCGCGCGCGTATTTTGGGTCATCTTGGGCTGAGCGCTTTTGGGTGGGAGATGCGAATCCTGACTGCGTGTGCAGCGACGGCAATGCTATTGCCGTACGAGCGGAGTGTTGGCGTTGCTTATACGACTCTTGATGAGAGCCTTAAGGTTGGCATGAAATACTACGTCGCGGCAGTTCCTGGATCTCAGCCGTTGTACGCTGCGCAAGTTCGCATGAACGTATGGATGGCGACAACGCACGCCAATGGCCTGAAAACTGCCACTGAGCAGCTCTATTGCGTTGACCAGACACATGCGGGCTATGGTGAAGTTCGCTATGTCCGCGACCCGATTACTGAGCAGTACATACAGGCCTCGTCGGAGGCCACAGATGCACTCCGCAGCATTAACACAAGTGCGATTTTTGGCGATGCAGTGCAGCCACCAGGACACCTTGGTCTGGGCCATGTAATGCAGGCGCTCCAGGCCATTGATATGGTTGATGAGCGCATTTTACTGGCTGCTTAATTTTAATTACAACACCCCACCGAAGTTAGAGGGGTATTGTCAAAACCGACGACGGCTCTCTAGTATGGCGATGTCACAAACTTGGCACGCCGCATCTCGTGTCAGGTTTGTGAGCGTACGAGTTGACGCCTAAGCGGAGATTTGGGCGTTTTGCAGGGTGTGAAGGTCTTTGATGATTTCACCTGCGTGATTTTTAGGATTCACACCCTCGTACGTTTTAACGATGTCACCTGTTGGGTTAATGATATAGGTATTGCGATGTGTCCCCATAAACTCACGGCCCATAAATTTGCGTGGCCCCCATGCCCCAAAGGCTTCGATGATGTGGTGTTCCGGGTCGCTGAGTAGGGTAAAGTTCAGGTTATGTTTCTCGATGAACTTCTTGTGACTCTTAACAGAGTCTTTGCTTATGCCAATTACGACAGCGTTGCCAAATTCAGCAATAGCCTCTCGCTCATCCCGAAACGAGCAGGCCTCGGTGGTGCAGCCGGGTGTATCGTCTTTGGGGTAGAAGTACAAAACGAGCCACTGACCCGCGTAGTCTGATAGTGAACGTGTAATGCCGTCTTGGTCGGGCAGGGAAAAGGTTGGTGCTTTCATTGGAGTACTCCTTATATTTATGTTAATTGTAGCCTATTTTACCTACACAAATAGTGTGTACTATCGACGACAATACGCTATAGTACATCTATGGAATTAGACGCAGCGCTTATTGCTAAAGTGCAAAACTACCAGCCGCCGCGTGCACGGCTGACAGCATTTCGGGATGTACCTATCATTTTTATGGTTGGTATATCTGGTGCTGGTAAGAATGCAGTTATGCGTCAACTCGAAGCACAGTACCCTGGCGCGTACCATCGTTTCGTCACTCACACCACTCGCGCTCCCCGAGAAAACCACGGCGTTATGGAACAAAATGGCATCGAATATCACTTCATAGATTTTGATGCCGCAAATCATATGCTCGATGCAGGCGAATATGTTGAGGCAAATGTCTACAGCAATAATATTTATGGCACCAGTGTAACTGAACTTGTTACGGCTCAAGAAGAGGGCAATATTCTCATGGGAGACATTGATGTCAACGGCGTCTCACACTTTCACGACTTGCTACCACACAGCAAGCCGATTTTTATATTGCCACCCTCATATGAAGTTTGGCAGGAACGCTTCTTTACGCGCTACAAAGAGGTAGTTGATGAGCAGGATTGGCGTAATCGTATGGTAACTGCTAAGCGTGAAATCGAACACGTTCTTGCGACGCCTTATTACTACATGGTCGTCAATGATGACCTCAAGCAAACAGCTACTACGATAGACGCTATTGCCAGTGGTGAATTGGCTAACCATATGCCACACCACGCCAGGGAAGTCGCCGAGCAAATCTTGGCACAGCTTAATCAGACGTTGGAACAGTAGTTGACGCAAGCGTAAGTCGTGCACTATGCTATCTGTCATTACCATATAAGTAAGGATTTACTCTCTTCAACAACGAATTATTCGATGCGGCCAGCAAGTATATAGGCCGCCCTGCAATCTTTCATCAAAATTCATTTCCAGACTGCTGGAAACAAGAAAACCCAGACCGAAACTGTTTTGCTGACGGCCTGGGAGAGCCCTCGTTCGACTGCTCGGGGCTCATTATCCGAGCAACATGCGATATCATGGGTGTCACCCCTGATGTCTGGCCAACCGACCTTCGGCACACACGGGATATGTGGTCGGCACTCGAGAATAAGGCGACCATTAAACCGCCAGAAGATGCTGAATACGGTGATATCGTTTTAACTGGGCGATACTGGACCATGCAGGATGGGTCGCAGTTACTTGTCCCAGCCCACATCAGTATCAAGGGGGATCAAGGAAGGACCTTACAAGCCCAGGCTGCAGATCGGGCAGTTGTTTACCGTGAACCACATCTGAGGGCGCGTGTCGGTAGGCGTATGGGCGCTGTATCGCTGGATAATCTTGTCGAGGCGGCATATTGTCCTATTTGGCACTCTTGACGATTGAGTGCCAAAAGATCTATCATACAGAGTATGACAGAGCGCCAGAAACATATTCTTTGCTCAATCGTTGAACAGTATGCCGAAGTAGCAAGCCCGGTTGGTTCGAGCCTCTTGGCGCGCGTGTTTAATGTGAGCTCGGCTACGGTGCGCGCTGATATGGCTGAGCTTGAACGCCTCGGTTTCATCATGCAGCCTCACACTAGCGCGGGACGCGTCCCGACCGACAAGGGATACCGTTTTTACGTAAACACACTGGCCGAATCCAAAGAAACGCCCAACGAGCGCCGCGGCGAGCGAGCCCTGACCGCTCGCGTGCAAGACGGTGGTTTACCAGAGCGTACTATTCGTAACGCCGTCGATACGCTCGTCGAATTAACGCACAATTTGGGTATAGCTACCATTGGTAATCAGCTGTACATGAGTGGTCTATCGAATCTCTTTGGCCAACCCGAATTTATGCAGTCGGGGCAGGTTAGACAGGTTGCTCAGCTCCTTGATAACCTCGAACCTTGGTTGCATGAGGCAGCGCCAAACCAGCCTCTCAGTGTCTATATCGGACAAGAAAACCCTATTGGACGGAGCGCAGGCTGTAGTCTTATTATTAGCCGCTTCCGCAGCCCATATTCTGATAAGAGTTACATAGGCGTATTGGGGCCAACACGTCAGAGTTATCGCGACGTTATGCAGCTCGTGCGGCATGCGGGCGAAGCCCTAGAAGAAGCACTCTACGAGCGCGCCTAAGACATAGTAGAATAACCAAAAGGAGAAAAACATGACCACACATCCACAAGACCAGCCACAACAAACTCCTGATGATCGTCCATTGGAGGATATTGCTCTGGAAAACGAGCAGCTGCAACAACAGATTGCTGACTTAACCGAAGCCCTGCAGCGCGAGCGTGCTGACGCTACCAACATTCGTCGTCGCCACGATGAGCAGATTACTGGCCTCAAAGATATCGTCAAAGCAAATGTGGTTCGGGACCTTTTGCCGGTTATTGATAACTTTGAGCGTGCACTCAAGCACGTTCCTGCTGAACTTGCAGACAATGACTACGTAAAGGGCGTTCAAGGTGTCGTTAAGCAGTTCGAAAAGACGCTTGCTGACGTAGGCGTTAAGCGTATCAAGACAGTCGGCGAGCCATTTGATCCAAAGTGGCACGAAGCAATCTCTATGGATGAAGATGGCGAAGGTACGACCGAAGTTGTGAGTGAAGAACTACAGTCCGGCTATGCCATTGGTGACGAAGTTGTTCGGCACGCTATGGTCCGTGTAAAAATGCAGTAACACTTAGGGGGGCACATGTCAGAAACAAATCCTTTTTTTAATGCGCAAGAGTTGCATTCATTTGAGCTATCACCTCCGCCATTCATGTCTGCGGGTGATGCGGCAGTACTGCACCAAGCCAAGATTACTTCTGGTTGGTTTAAGGAGCTTGCATTTGTCGGGTCCGATGCAGCAATCGATGACATAGTAGGCCGGCATGGGCTTTTGCATATGCCAGAGGCCATGTCTCAGTTTGCAATTGATATGCCAGATCTTGATTTGCCAACCTTCTCAGAAGGGATTGTTAGCCCTCGACAGCTTGTAGTTGGCATGGCGGCTGTGTACGGATGGGAAGACCCAGGATTCTAAATAAGGGGCGTACTCTCGTTTTCAGAAATACCCGCAAAGGATATTGGTTCGCCAATAGAAGCGTTTGCAAGTTGCCTCTGGAGAGAGGTGTGCTTGGAGCGCTTTTTGCTATTTTCTGAATAGATATTAAGCGGACCCTCGGCCGTAAGACGCTGCGCATTTATGCGTCGCACGGACATGGCTAAGGCTCTTGCCATGGACTCGACATGAGATGCACCAGGGATTGGTGTGATATCAATCTGATGCATATTTGTAATACCCAGACTCCGAGCATATGCCTTTATTTCGCTATATGAAAGGCGGGGTCCTGTCAGATCTGCAAGCGGGCAGAAGGTCTGCAGTTCGGCTTGGTCTCGCTCCCACTGAATGTCGCGTGGGGTTTCAAAAGTTGCACTGCTGGCAATACGTCCGAGCATCATGAGCGGCGGCAGTAGCTCACCTTCGCTCACGATATCCATATGCTCTGCGATCTCATAGAGCCTCTCGAGATCGACATTGATGCCCGTGCAGCCTTGGGCAAGCATCGTATCTCTCAGGAGCGGCGTAGCTAGAAAAGAGAAAGCTCCGCCGGTATCGTAGGTGTCCAGGGGAAGACAGTGTTCGGTCATGTGCATGCACTCCTTGCTTCTAGGCGAGTATATCGAAAACACCGACGAAAAGCTAAATTAGCACTCTTGACAGTCGAGTGCTAATTTTTTATGCTACTATTGTATTAGCACTTGATAAAGCTTATTGCTAAAGGAAAGGGTAAAATTCCTATGGGTAAAATCATTGGTATCGACCTCGGTACAACTAACTCAGCTATGGCTGTAATGCAGTCTGGCAAACCTGAGATTATTGCAAACTCAGAGGGCAACCGCACCACGCCATCAGTTGTTGCACTTAATAAAAATGGTGAACGTCTCGCTGGCCAGGTTGCTCGCCGTCAGCAGGTAACCAACCCCAAGAACACTATTTACGAAGTGAAGCGCCTTATTGGTCGTCGTTTTGAAGATAAAGAAGTTCAGCGTGACCTCAAACTTATGGGTTACGAAATGGTCAAGAGCGGCCAAGCCGTGAAGGTCAAGATGGGCGACAAAGAGTACAGCCCTGAAGAAGTCAGTGCGATGATTCTCGGCAAGCTAAAGGCAGACGCCGAAGCTTTCTTGGGCGAGCCTGTAACAGAAGCAGTTATTACTGTTCCTGCCTACTTCGATGACTCACAACGTCAAGCCACTAAAGATGCCGGTAAAATCGCAGGCCTTGAAGTCAAGCGTATTATCAACGAGCCAACGGCTGCTGCCTTGGCATATGGCCTCGACAAGGCTGAAAAGAAGGACGAAAAGATCGCTGTATACGACCTTGGCGGTGGTACATTCGACGTTTCCATCCTTGAGCTCGGCGATGGCGTCTTTGAAGTGAAGTCTACCAACGGTGATACTCACCTTGGTGGTGCTGACTTTGACCGCGTACTTGTTAATCACTTTGTTGACGAATTCAAAAAAGAAAATGGCATCGATCTTACGGATGACAAGGCTGCTATGCAGCGTCTCCGCGACGAAGCTGAAAAGGCTAAGATCGAACTATCAACAGCGCAAGAGGTTGACATTAACCTGCCATTCTTGACAGCTGACGCAGATGGTCCAAAGCACTTTGAGCACAAGCTTTCACGCGCCAAGCTTGAACAGCTGGTTGCTGAACTCATTGATAACACCGCTGAGCCTTGCCAAAAGGCCCTGAAAGACGCTGGCCTGAGCGCAAGTGATATTGACGCAATCGTTTTGGTTGGTGGTATGACTCGCATGCCTGCCGTCCAAGAAAAGGTTAAAAAGATCTTTGGCAAAGACCCAATGAAGGGTGTAAACCCCGACGAAGTTGTCGCTGTTGGTGCTGCTATCCAGGGTGGTGTATTGCAGGGAGATGTTAAAGACGTATTGCTCCTCGATGTAACGCCTTTGAGCCTTGGTATCGAGACTATGGGTGGCGTCATGACCAAGCTTATCGACCGAAACACTACTATCCCAACTAGCAAGAGCGAAGTATTCTCAACTGCTGCTGACAACCAACCGCAAGTAGAAGTGCACGTTGTGCAAGGCGAGCGCGGTATGGCAACAGACAACAAGTCACTTGGCCGCTTCACACTCGACGGCATCCCTGCGGCACCTCGTGGTGTTCCACAAATCGAAGTTACCTTTAACATCGATGCCAATGGTATCTTGAACGTAACCGCTAAAGATAAGGGAACTGGCAAAGAGCAGTCTATTACCATCTCTGGCTCAGGTAACCTTGACAAGGCTGACGTCGAAAAGATGGCAAAGGATGCTGAAGCTCACGCAGACGAAGACAAGAAGAAGCGCGAGGCTATCGAAGCTCGCAACACACTTGAAAACGGCATCTACCAAGCTGAAAAGATGAAGAACGATAACAAAGAGAAGCTGTCTGAAGAAGATATCAAAACTCTTGACGATGCTGTCGAGGCTGCCAAGAAGGTTGCTAGTGACGACAATGCCGATAAAGACGCTCTTGAGGCTGCAGCCAAGGAGCTAACTGACAAAATTATGCCAGTTGGTGCCAAGATGTACGAAGAAGCAGCGAAGGCAGAAAAAACCGACGCTCCAACTGATACCGAAGGTGAGAACATCAAGAAAGACGACAAGTCTGACAAAAAAGATGGCCCTATCGAAGGCGAAGTAGTCGACGAGAAATAACCCTATAAGTGTCTAGCGGGTATGGTGCGGTGGTCCTGTCCTACAAAGTAAAGGAACTGAATGATCAACGTACCATACCCTGCGAGGCAGCTGGAATACGCAAGATGGCGGGCTGTTCGTTATCAAGCAGGTTTGTGAGCGTCGATTGTTTCGATTCAGAGTACACAAAACCGCCAGAAACGGAGTAAAATAGAGAAATGCTAGGATTTGGAAAACGATCTGCACCACAAGATGACCGCCTACCGGTATTGGTGCAAGTGGTGCAAAATAACCAAACATTCACTGTTGCGCAGAAAATCTGGCAAGAAAATATTCGTGCCGTACGCTACGAGCCATCAACGCGCAAAGAGTTTTTGCGATTTGGCTTAGTGCAAACTGGTCAGGCTTTGTGGTTCGAGCGCGATCATGAACGTGCTGATTGTTTTGAGCTAATTATGGCGTGGAACGAAGGAAGTGCCCGGTTCGCCGATATTTATGTCATTACTCCCAACAATGTACAGGGTCCAAGCGGCGACGCCGAGTATGTCGGCAAGGTGCTCGAGGCACTCCTAACGACACCAGCTACATTACCTGTTGATAAATCGCCAACTGCCTAAAGAGGAAGAACATGAGCAAACGAGATTATTACGAAGTTTTAGGGGTTGGCAAAGACGCAAGTCCTGACGAAGTTAAGAAAGCTTTTCGTCGAGCTGCTATCCAGTACCACCCTGACAAAGAAGGTGGCGACGAGTCTAAGTTCAAAGAAGTTAACGAAGCTTACGAGGTGTTAAAAGACCCTTCAAAGCGCCAACGATATGACCAATTTGGCCATGCCGGTGTGGGTGGTAGTGCTGCTTCAGATGGCAACCCATTCGGCGGTTTTGGCGGTAATGGCCAAAACGTTCATTTTGACTTTGGTGATCTGGGACTCGGTGATATTTTTGAGAGCTTTTTTGGTGGTGGACAGCAACGGGGCGGCGGACGTCAGGCACGCGGGCGTGATGTCGAATCGCGCGTTGAAGTCACCTTTGAAGACGCTATCTTTGGAACCGAAGTAACACTCAAACTAAATCTCGACGATACCTGCGAGCACTGCAAGGGAACGACAGCAGAGCCGGGTCACGAGCTCAAGACTTGCGAAACATGTAAGGGTGCTGGCCAAGTCGTAACTGTTAATCGCACCATTTTTGGCAACATCCAACAGGCGAGCGTTTGCCCGACTTGTAGCGGCTCAGGCAAGGTGCCCGAAAAAGTCTGTAGCGTTTGCCATGGCTCGGGCGTACAACACCGCGCACAGGATGTGACGCTTAAGATCCCAGCTGGTATTGATGATGGCGCGACCATCCGCTTGCGAGAACACGGTGAAGCCATCGCTAATGGCCCCAAGGGCGACTTGTACGTCAATATTCGTGTTAAGCCCCACAAGAAGTTCACCCGCGAAGGCGATCTTATCTTGAGCGAAGAACACATTTCAATGATTGATGCAGCGCTTGGCACTGAAATTGACGTTGAAACTGTTGATGGTCCGGTTCGTATGAAAGTCCCAGCGGGCACGCAAAGCGGCACTGACTTTAAATTGAGTAACCATGGCGTACCGCACCTGCGCAGTACGACACGTGGTGCACACATTGTGACGGTTATTGTTGATACTCCGACGAAGCTCACAAAGAAGCAACAAGAACTATTGCAGCAATTCGGCGAAGCTGGCCACAAAAAAGGCTTCTGGAAGTAGCTATTTCTTATACAATGAGGCTACAACCTCGGTGAGGTAATCGTTGTCACGAACGTCTTGTACGGGCTCGCCATGGGTTACTAGATGTAGTCTAGCATCCGGATTTGCTCGGCCGACATACGTTTTTGTGCCGTCAATAACGAGGGCAGCATTATTTTCTATTGCAAAGCCGATCGACTGGCCTTGAGGAAGTGTTTCTGCAAAATGAGCGAGTCGTGTTAGCTGGTCTGGGCGGCTTGGATGAGGATCTACCTTGTTGGCATGGGCTGATCCAGCGGCTGGTAATAGGCCAAGGCCAGAGACGTAAGTGTAGTCCCAGTTTTCTTCTGCGGGTCGCTTGGCAGGACAGCTAAGCCCAGCTGCAAAGGGCAGTAAGGCGCCAGCGCTCGTGCCGGTAAGCCACATGCCGCGGTGAACGGCGCCAGTGATTGCCGTATTGGTCTTGTGGCGCGGGAGCTGATCGAGCATATAGGGAGTATTGCCGCCAATGACATAGGCGAAGCTTGCCTGCCCAAACAGTTCAGCAACCTTATCCTCAGAAGGTATTTCGCCAAATGCGTGTAGTACGGTTGCACGAAGACCTAATTCGCCGCACCATTTCTGAGTGATCGGCACTTTTTTGGCGTAAGATTTTTCTGTTGAGCAAGCAGTTGGAATAATGACTGCGTTGCAAGAATCAAGCGTTTCGATTATGGGAGTAAGGATGGGTTCTTTATTGCCACCGCCAATAGCTGCAATATGCATAATGTAACTATAAAATATATACGTATAAATTGCAAAAATAACAGCGGTGCGCTATACTTGCGCTATGAATAACCCCCGTTCTCCTCACTCTGCATCTGTCCTTATCGCTGGGCGCCGCGATGATCGTCAGAGCTACGATACGCCACAATCAATGGCCACACAGCTTACTGCTGTTGATGATCAGCGCTCTTACGGCGCGGCGATACTCGAAGATCTTCTGTTTGTCTTTGACGGCCAAAAGTTACAAGTGCTCGATGGCAACGACGCTGATGTATCACGGTATGACGCTATCTTCATGATGGGTTGGTTTAAAGACAAGATGCTCGAAGACGAAGCGCTTTCGCTGGCAGCATATGCTGAGTTTCACCATATTCCGTACCGAAACCCAGAAGTTGGTGTTGCGCGCTCGAACTCTAAACTCAGCCAGTGCGTCATGGCGGCGCTGCTGGGTATTCAGATTACGCCGTTTGTATTTGCGCAAAATGGGCAGCGTTTGCTCGAAGGTGTACAACGTTCTAGTCTGGGCTTTCCGCTGATTCTCAAGTCAGTTCGTGCTTCACGCGGTAACGATAACTACTTGGTGTCATCGCTTGAGCAGCTTACGACAATTGTGGGTGAGCGCCCCGAGATTCCGTTTATTGCGCAGATGTTTGTCCCTAATGACGGTGACTACCGCATTTTGGTTATGGGTGACAAGGTGCGATTTGTCATGCACCGCTTGGCGCAAGGCGACTCACACCTCAACAATACATCACAAGGTGGTGTTGCGACCGAGATTCCTCTCGAAGCCATCTCTCCGAAAATGCTTGAAGAAGCGGTGATGATTGCAAAACGCCTGCGCCGTGCAGTAACCGGTGTCGATATGATTGTGCACAAAGAAACTGGCCAGCATTATTTTCTCGAGGCAAACAATATGCCTCAGCTGAGTACTGGCAGTCTGGTTGATAAAAAAATGCGTGCATTAAGTGACTATTTTGATGAATGGCTCGAGAGCGAAAAGGTCTAGCATGAAGTTCTATTGTATTGTTGATGACCTAGATACTATCCATAATCCTGAAGCTTTTGATTTCTTGCGTAGCGCGTGTGAAGCTCGTGGTATTTCATTTGTACCGCTGGTTGCTGATACATTTGACTACAGCGTAGACACAACGACATATCTTGAAGAAAATAGCATACTTTACCGGTTAAGTATTTCTAAGCGTAGTCGTTTGCTTGAGGGGCTTGTTGCGCGTGCCGACACAGCGACGTTGCTCGTTCCAACATCGCGCGCCGCAAATAGTAGCGATTGGGGAAGCGTCATTGCCTTTATGCACGCAGGCTTGCCAATTATTCCGACTATCTTCGGCGTTTCAACACTCCAGAAAGATGTGCTACCAGCGTACGCTGAAAAATTGGGTGGCTTCCCGATTGTTCTTAAGTCATCAGGTGGCAGTCACGGCAACTCGGTTATCCGTGCAGACTCTATTGAGTCGTTGCGCTCGATCATCGGATTTGTGAGTAACGAAAAATCTGCGCAGTTTGTGCTACGAAAGTATATTCACAATGCCCAGCACATTCGCTGCGTGGTTGTCGGCAAGACGGTTGTTGATGCCATAAAGTATCTGCCTCAGCCAGGTGACTTCCGTACAAATACGAGCGCTACTCCGCAAGTAGAGTCCTATGCTCGTACTCCCGAAACAGAGCAGGTGTTTGCATTGGCCGAGAAAGCAGTTGCCTTAAGGGGCTATGCACTGGGTGGTGTGGATATCTTAATTGATGAAGACGGCACGGCCATGATTGCTGAAGTAAATGCGCCATGTAACTTTGGCCGCAACCAAATGAATACAGGTGTGGATATTGCTGGAAAAATTGTTGACTATTTGCTGGCTCGCCGCGAGCAGATAATGACACTCGCCTAATTGTGTGGAGTCGTCTGAACCGACACTTGTTCATTTAAGAATGTCACGTCACGCACGAACTGCTCTCGGTCGGCATTGTGTAGCATAACGACAGCACACATCTTATATCCACCCGAAGAGCTGCCAGCAAATTTGCCCTCAGTTGCTTTAATGCTGAGGTAGGTTAGCGAAGGCAGGTCACGCAAGGCCTGCTCATTGCGAAGGCCCGTAAAAATGCCAGGCTCTTTAGGGAATAGTTCAAATACACCAACAGACTCGCTGCGATCAGCGCCGATGGTAGGTACTTGGCCGAGGCTGAGACGAATAGCATTGGCGGTAATATCGATGCCGTTTGCGAGCCGATGCATGCGTTCACGATAGCCACCGTTGCGAGCACCAATCTCTACAATACGGGGACCCTCGCTCGTCAAAATAATTTCAATATGCGCTGGCGAGTTCTTGATGTTTAGTGCACGACAGCCAATGGCTGCGGTTTCACGAATAGCGGCAATCGTCTCGGGCGATAGCTGTGAAGGCAAGAGCCGGCTGTAGTGAAAGTTATCATCATAGCCAATGTCATGACCTGTTTGATAGTCAACGACTGCTTCTAGTACGTGGGGTATGCCCTCGCGATCAACAAAAGCATCTACCGAGTGAACGCTGCCTTCCATGAACTCTTCAATCAAAAGCTTTGGAGTGGTGTGGGGCGCGTATTTGGCGTACACAGCATCGATAGTGTCCATAGTTTTGCGGTATTGCCGTAGGAGCTCTTCAAGCGTGTTAGCCTTACTGACGAGCAGGCTCTTTGAAAGATTGGCTGGCTTTAAGATGAGCGGGAACTGGTGGTGTTCGGCAAAGGCCCGTACTTCATCTTCAGTTGTCACGACCGCAAAGTCAGGGCTGATTTTTTGTGGTGCGCCCGCGAATTTCTGGCGCATGACGAACTTATCAGTACAGGCAAGCGCAGCATCGAGTGGTAGGCCAGGCAGGCCAAGGTGCTTGGCAATTTGTGCAGCAGGTTCAATAAAACGCTCGTATGTTACAAGCACGCCGTCAACGGGCGTTTTGGCATGCAGGTCACTCGCGGCTTGTAGCACAGTATCTATGTTAGAAAAGTCTACGACGTGGCGGTGCTTTAGCTTTTTATCGGGGAATTTTGTCAGGCTCCTATCTTTGAGTGTTGTATAGGTGAAGCCGTGTTCAGACAGATAATTTCTGAGGTCTGAGAAGCTATTGCCGACGATGAGAATGTGGGGAGTAAGCATAAGGGTACCTTGACAAAATTGTTATTTTATAATAAAATTACCACAGTTAAATTGTATTTACAAGCTAAAACCGAAAGCATTTTGATACTATAAAAATATGGCACGCACTGATTTTCACAAAGTAGTTATTGGTCGCTCAGATTCGCTCCACTTTATGGATTACGAGATGAGTGATATTCCAGCAAAGGTAGATACGGGTGCATACCGTTCTGCTGTGCATGCTGACAATATCCACCTTTCGGATGACGGTAAGACGCTACATTTTCGCCTGCTTGGCGGACACCCTGTGTGTGGTGCTTTGGCGACTGATATGTCGACTCAAGACTTCAAGGTGGTGACTATTGCTAACTCATTTGGCCACCGCGAAGAGCGTTTTGAAGTTAAATTGCGCGTTAAGCTTGGGCCAAAGATTTTTCCTGCAACTTTCTCACTTGCTGATCGAGGCAAGAAGATCTACCCTATACTCCTTGGCCGTAAGATGCTCAATAACCGCTTTATTGTTGACACGAGTGAGTCGCAAATTAATCGCGTAGAACTTAAACAGCAATACGGCATTTCATTCCCGAATGATGAAGAGGAAGGAAGAGACTAATGAGAATCGCAATTTTATCTCGTGGCTCAGCTAACTACACCACCAAGCGCCTAAAAGAAGAGGCGATTGCTCGCGGTCATGAAGTCAAGGTCATTAGCTATTCCAAATGCTACATGGCTATCGAAAAAGGCAACCCAGTCGTGTATTACAAAGGTAAGCCCCTCGAAGGCTTTGATGCTATTATTCCCCGTATTGCCCAGAGTTATACCAAGTACGGTTGTGCGGTTGTTCGCCAATTTGAAATGCGCGATGTGTATGTCGTTTCGAAGTCAATCGCTATTGATCGGTCACGAAACAAGCTTCGTTCCTATCAGTTGCTCGCCAAGGCTGGTGTAGGCATTCCTAAAACGGTCTTTGCCTACGAAACTGCTGACCTCGATGACGTTATCGAAAAAGTTGGTGGCGCACCGCTTATTGTAAAGGTTGCGCGCGGTACGCACGGTAACGGCGTCGTACTTGCCGAGACCAACAAGGCTGCTAAGGCTGTAATGCAGGCATTTTATGTCGAAGGCGTGAGCTTCTTGGTGCAAGAATTCGTGAAAGAATCAGCAGGTGTTGATATCCGTGCTCTCGTCGTTGGTAGCCAAGTAGTAGCGAGTATTAAGCGCCAAAGTCTTGATGATGACTTCCGCTCAAACACCCACCAGGGTGGTGTTGGTAAGCCTGTAAAGCTAACGCCCGAAGAAGAGCGTGTCGCTGTTAAGGCTGCTAAAGCTATGGGTCTGCCAATTTGTGGTGTTGATATGATGCGCTCAAGTCGTGGCCCCTTGGTGCTCGAAGTTAACTCTTCAGCAAGCATTAAGACCCCTGAGCTTCTTACGAATCGCAACGTCGCCGGTAAAATAATTGAGTATATCGAAAAAAATGCCAAGCAACGCCACCGCAAAGATAAAGTTGGCGCCTAAACGCGCTCTTGTCGTTATAACATTGCTTGTTCTTTGTAGTATTGGTGTGGCTATCCATGCCATCGGTGAGAACCGTACAGCTACGCTCCGCACTGATAAGGGTGTTCGTCGCCTAGAAGTCGTAGACACTGCTATAGCGCGCAGCAAGGGGCTTGGTAATCGCTCTTCTATGCTAACTGGGCAGGGGATGCTATTTGTGTATGATCATCCTTCGGTAAACTGTTTCTGGATGAAAGATATGCACTTTTCGCTTGATATGATCTGGCTTGATACAGATCGAACAGTTATACATATCGAGAAACACGTTTCGCCTGCTACATTCCCTACATCGTTCTGCCCTGCAGGCATGTCACAGTATGTTATTGAGTTGAATGCTGGCCAAGCAGACGCGCTAGGTGTTAAGGCCGGCGATCGCCTCCGCTTCTAAAGCGCTCATGCTATCATAGTGGTACATGCCAAATGATATTTTGCTTATTGCTGGCCTTGTAGCGCCTGTTCTTGTACTGACGCTCTTGCGTATTAACGCCGTGATGGTTTTTCTGAGCCTATGCCTCGGCGAGGTATTGGTCCATTACGTTGCAGGCAATGCTAATTCATTACTAACCATGTTTGCACCGCACTTGTCAGCTGCAATGCAAAGTATCTTGCAGGTTATTATCCTGCTGACGCCTGTCGTTCTGACATCGGTGTTTATGCTATTTAGTGTTTATGGCAAGCTTAGGACCCTGCTCAATATCTTGCCTGCGGCTGGCGTTGGATCGCTTGGTGTCTTGCTGGCAGTGCCACTGTTACCAGCTGGAACACGCTTTGCAATTCAATCGGGCCCACTGTGGGCTCAATTATCGAAGCTACAGGCGCTTATTGTTGGCGTGAGCGCCATAATTGGCCTTCTTTTCTTGTGGTCGCAGCGCCACACGCTCGGCTCACACGGCGAATAACTCCTTCACCCCGAGAGATGATTGACTTTTTCGCCAAAATCAGGATAATATAATCTGTTATCTACTCTCAGTAGAAGCCCGTATATGGGCCCATAGCTCAGCAGGTTAGAGCAGTGGCCTTTTAAGCCACGTGTCCTGGGTTCGAGTCCCAGTGGGCCCTCCAAAGAAAAGACCGCAATCAATGGTTGCGGTCTTTTCTTTTTAATGTGATTATAGCTGTTTGTAAGGTGTTATAATGCTTTATATGAAGAAACTATCTAAAGAGAAGATAGCGTTTGTACTAATCATTGCCGGACCTGTGTTGACAATTATCGGATGGGTTATAGGCGCAGCCACGATGTTTCATGTCTATGATGTCATGGACTGTACTAAGAACTGTACTGTGCCGTCGACTGCCGGTCCACGATGGAGCGCAGTTCTGGTCTGGCTCGGTATCACAACCGGCACAGCTGGCATCATATGGATGTTGTGCCTTGCTTGGCAAAAAGATCGCGCGCGTAAAAAGCGATCATAGAAAAAGCGCCAGTGTGTGAGCTGGCGCTTTTTTGTTAGGTGAGGGGAGTTTATTTAGTTTGCGTTTTGTGCGTCTTGGGGATTTTCATTACCGGCACCTGGCATCATGTGACCGCCACGAGGGCCGCCGTGCCCGCCGGGCATAACAAAGCGAAGATATTCGGTAGGAATGCCGTTGCTCTTAGCCCAGTTTTCAAGATCAGTACGCTGTTGATCCATGAAGGTCTTGCGCTCTTCTCGTGTTTTATCTTTCATGCTGTCGCGTTGGCTATCCATGGTGCTCTTGAACTCTTTTTGCTTGGCTAGGATGAGATCCTTTTGGGCGCTTGTGAGCTTGCCGTCGGTGACTGCCTGACTGAGCTCTTTTTCGACATTTGCTTGTCGCTTTGCTTCGTGGTCGCTTCGATCTTGGTCGAATACTGCTTGTACGTCGCTCTTATTGAGATTGAACTTACTGGCAATCTTGTCTACGAGACTCGATGATCCAGCGGCGTTAGTATTGTCCGTAGCGGCCGAGGCGATGCCAATGCCAGTTACGCCAGCCAGACCAATCGAGGTCACGGCACCTGCTACTAATAGTGATTTTTTCATACGCACTCCTTCTGCTGCCCAGGGGGTGGACAACTCTTCGATAATACGTGGCAAACTTGCATATTTGCTGAAGTATTGTGTAAAGAAAAAGTGAGGCCAAAGGTGTTGTTTTTGGGGTAAGCTTTGCTAGAATTCGCGCGTGATTCAGAAAATAGCATGTTTCAGAGTTCGCAGGGAGTATATCGTAGCAACTGCAGCGCTCCTATTTATTGGTGGCGTCATGGTCGCGCCGTATTGGCAGCTCCAACTTGGATGGTGGTGTGTGCCATACGCTTTACTCGTGGCGGTATCACTCAGGAGGCACGGCCTTGTTTTACTGATGGCACTCGGCCTGTTAGCCGGATTGCTTGGCGTAGCTCGCGGCACGACGTATGTATATAAGCGTGCGGTGTATCAGAGGCTCGCTGGCCAACAGGTGGTGCTCGTTGGTTCGGCTATGGACGATGCAGTCTACGGGAGGCACTCGCAGATGTCGTTTGATATGCGAGATGCACAGACTTTGCAGCCGGTGCGGGCACCATTGCTCGGGAGTCTGCAAATAGCTGGTTTCGGGGCCCCAATGATTTACAAAGGTGATGTCGTCAAAGTACAAGGCAAGCTATTCCCGACACGTGGTAATAGTCAGGCTCGCATAAGTTATGCAACACTTACAGTACTTTCACACCATACCTCGCCCATAGACACAGTGCGGCGGCAGTTTGCAGCCGGGGTGCAGTCGGCTTTGCCAGAGCCGGTGGCCTCATTTGCGCTTGGTATTCTCGTGGGGCAGCGCAATACCTTGCCTACCGATATCTCTGAACAATTTACCATGGTAGGGCTTACGCATATTATTGCGGTATCAGGTTATAACTTGACGATTATTATGAAGGCTATGGCCCAGACGCTGCAGAAGCGATCGAAGTACCAATACTTATTGGGTAGCTGTCTGCTGATGGGCCTTTTCTTACTACTCGCTGGCTCGAGCCCTTCGCTCGTACGCGCGAGCGTTGTCTGTGGCCTGGGACTGGCTGCATGGTATTACGGTCGTACGTTACATCCTGTTGTGCTGCTGCTTGTTGCGGCGGCAATAACGGTGGTTGCTAACCCATTGTATGCATGGGGCAATGTGAGCTGGATGCTATCTTTCTTGGCGTTCTTTGGCGTTTTAGTCGTTGGTCCAATCATAACTAAACGGCTGTATGGCACTCGAGAGCCAAAGTTGATAGCGAGCATTGTGCTCGAGAGTTTGGCGGCCGAAATGATGACGCTGCCATATGTTTTGTGTATTTTTGGCCAAATGTCACTGGTAGCGACAATCGCAAATGTGCTAGTTGTCGCGTTGGTGCCTCTGGCGATGCTTTTGGGCCTGTGCGCGGGTCTTGCAGGGATGTTTGTGGCGCCATTGGCTGGCTGGATCGCATGGCCTGGCAAACTACTTATGACATATATGCTCGATGTCGCACATCTTTTAAGTAAAGTGCCACACGCATTCTTGCGGGATATCGTATTCCCGTGGCCTTACATGCTTGTGTGCTATGCCTTGATGGCGGTGATCTTATGGATTGCCTGGCGTAAGGCACGGCAAAATGGTATAATAACAGATAATATAGCAAACAAATGGAAGGAGCATAGCACCATGTCCGGACATTCCAAATGGTCAACTATCAAGCGCGAAAAAGGCGCCAAAGACGCTGCTCGCGGCGCACTCTTTACTAAGCTCGGTAATGCGATCGCGCTTGCGGCACGCACAGGCGCTGATCCTGAGATGAACTTTAGTCTTCGCTTAGCTATCGATAAGGCGAAAGCTGCTAACATGCCTACTGCCAACATCCAGCGCTCTATTGACCGCGGATCTGGCAAACTCGGTGGCGATCAAATCCAAGAAGTTATGTACGAAGGCTATGGCGCTGGCGGCGTGGCAGTTTTGGTTGAGTGCGCAACTGACAATCTTAACCGCACATACCCGGAAGTTAAGTTAGCATTTGCAAAACACGGTGGTAACATTGCCGAAAAAGGCGCTGTGGCTTTTCAGTTTGAGCGCAAAGGAACTATCCGCGTAAAGGGTACCGGTGATGATCTTATGATGCAGGCACTCGATGCCGGCGCTGAAGATATGCAAGAAGAGGACGGCGAATCAGTTATCTACACTGATCCTAAGGAGCTTGCAAAAGTCCGCGAAGCACTACAGGCCGCAGGTATTGAGATTACCGAAGCTGAACTTACTTTCATCCCTAATAACACTGTTGAGATTACTGACGAAGCGACAGCTGGTAAAATTATGCGCATGATGGATGCCCTCGAGGCGTCTGACGACGTTACGAATACTTACGTCAATTTTGATATCCCCGAAGAGCTTATCAAATAGATCGTTTTACCTGTGTCTCATCGAGTATGAGGTCAATAGCCGACGCCGCGAAAGCGGCGTCTTTGCGATGCAGTGCAATTTCGGCAGTTCCAAAGTTAACGCCCTCAACGATGTAGTTGTGACTGCCAACCATGGCTTCGCTCTCGCTGGCAAGGACTTTCGCATGCAGAAAGTTGCTTGCTGTAGTCAGCTTGCTAGTAAAGAACTCTGGCGGTGATTGCGCGCGTTCATACAGGTTCACAGCTCCGTGCACGAGCTGACCTATGCCTGCATGATGACTCGCGCCATTAAAAATAATCTGTACTTTAACTCCACGTGCGTATGCCTCCCGCAGGCGATCTGCTGTTTTGCCACGTGGAAAAAACTGGCAGGTAATAAGGATATGCTTTTGTGCTTGGTCAATAATACGCAGCGCCTCATCATAGATCAGTGATTGCTGTGAAACACCAACATCAATGTGTAGTGCTGTAGTAGGGCTAATTTGGTGTGTGATGTCTTTTGTGCCCCAGGCATTGAGGGTGGTGGGCTCTTGCGCGCGTTTCATTAGGAGCGTATAGAGCCAGTCGGCGGTCTGCTGGTTGTCTGTTCTGACCATGCAGTCAAGTGACTGGTGACTTAGGTTGTGGCCGCCAATATACACGGTGGTATTGATAATGCTAGCTTTTATGTGTGACCGCCCGGCAAAAGGTGAGGTGAAGGGCCGTGATACAGGATTAGTTAGCACGATGTGTATGCCTGCCTCGCGAAGCGCCTTGATGCCCGCTTGGCTATCAACGAACCATTTATTGGTTGTCGGTTTGTGCATGCGACCATACCAGAGCGGCCCGATATGTCCGTCGGGGTCAATCAAAAAGGCATGGCTATCAATGAAGCAGGTTACTGTGACACCGCGCTTCTGTGCTTCACAGCAAGCACGTACAAGGTCGTTGATCTTAAATCCAGTGGGGTTAAAGTCCATGGTGGCCAGGAGCACGCGGTCTCCACGTGTAGTTTCGGCTATATCTTGTATGAGTTGGTCAAGGTATTCTCGTGTGGCAAGCAGCGTATAAGCCCCGCTACGTCGCGGTGTCGTAATCGGCAGTGGTGGTTGCATATCTTTTATTTTATACTACGTACATGAGAATTTTGGGGATTGATCCAGGAACGGGTATTTTGGGATTTGGCGTTATTGACGTGGACAGATCAAAGCCACGACTTGTCGATGCTGGCGTTATTCGAACTCCTGTGAAAGAAGATGACGCGGTGCGGCTTCTGACTATTTACGAGGAGCTGACCGATATTATTGCAGCCACCAAACCAACTATTATGTCTGTTGAGAAGCTTTTCTTTGCGCGTAACGTGACAACTGCTATGACAGTCGCTCAAGCGCGTGGCGTAGTTTTGCTGTGCGCAATGCAGGCAGGTATGGCCATCTTTGAGTACACGCCTATGCAGATCAAGCAGGCGACAACTGGGTATGGCAAGGCTGACAAAAAGCAAATGCAGGAAATGGTACGTATTCACTTGGGGCTTAGCGAGGTTCCTAAGCCTGATGACTGTGCAGATGCATTGGCTGCTGCTCTGACGCACGCTCAAAGTGCTCGATTTGCGTAAGCATAAGTTGTAATTTTCTTTGGAGGCATTCTGTAATACCTCAAGCTGTGTCATACTGTAGATAAGATGATTGCAACACTAACTGGCAAGGTTGCCGAAAAAATTGCCGACGTTGTCGTGCTTGATGTGCAGGGAGTAGGTTATGGCCTACTCGTAACAAATGAAGATTACGGTCATTTGCATGTTGGTGAGCAGGCTAAGGTCTATGTCTATGAGCATATTCGCGAGCAATCCTATGACTTATTTGGCTTTGTAACACTTGATACCAAAGCGCTCTTCGAGCAGTTACTGGGCGTAAATGGTGTGGGTCCAAAAATGGCCCTGAACGTTTTAAGTACTGGTACGGCCCCTGAAGTCCGCACGGCAATTGCTGGCGGTGATCTTAAGTTTATTCAGGCAGCACAAGGAGTCGGCAAGCGCGTTGCAGAACGCATCGTCGTTGACCTTAAGGATAAAGTTGGGTTGGCTGGCGTCGACTTGGCAACGACCGGAATGCTGCAGTCCGAAGCGGTCCGGCCAGGCGACGAGGCCATCGAAGCACTTGTCTCATTGGGCTATAGTCCGCAGGATGCTGCTGTCGCTTTGCAAAACGTCGACGTGTCGCTTTCTGTCGAAGATCGTGTCAAGCAGGCGCTAAGAGGTAGCTTTTAATGGCTGTTGAGCGCATCGTTAATACGGGTGTCAGTGATGACGATGTACAGCAAGAAGAAGAGTTTGAAAATACGCTTCGCCCAAAGGACTTTGCAAGCTATATCGGCCAAAAGCGCCTCAAACAGAATTTAAAGTTGGCAATTGACGCCGCAAAAAAGCGCGGTGAAGCATTGGATCACGTATTGTTATATGGCCCGCCAGGTCTTGGCAAAACAACGATGGCCAGTGTGATCGCTCACGAGATGGGCGCCCAAATTCGCATTACGAGCGGTCCGGCAATTGATAGGGCCGGCGATTTAGCGAGTCTACTAACGAATCTACAAGATGGAGACATGCTCTTTATTGATGAAATTCATCGTCTTAATCGGAGTGTTGAAGAAGTCTTGTACTCGGCTATGGAGGACTTTAAACTCGACATTATGATCGGTAAGGGTCCAAGTGCCCGAAGTCTGCGCCTGGACTTGCCACGCTTTACCCTCATTGGCGCGACTACTCGTACTGGCGCGCTTGCAGCACCGCTTCGTGATCGATTTGGTATGTTGCACCGCCTCGAGTTCTATACTCCACAGGAAATACAGCAGATTATTCAACGTGCAGCCGAAATTTTGGCTGTCCGGATTGAGCCGGGAGCTGCGGCTGAACTTGCGACGCGCGCTCGTTTGACGCCTCGTATTGCAAACCGTTTGCTAAAGCGCGTGCGAGACTATGCTGATGTTAATGGCGACGGCATGATCGATGTTGCGCTTAATCGTAAGGCACTTGATTTGCTCGAGATTGATGAGCTTGGCTTAGATCCGGCTGATCGTATGCTTCTGACTGCAATTATCGATAACTACCGAGGTGGTCCCGTGGGTGTTGAGACGCTTGCGGCCCTGACTGCCGAAGAGCGGAGCACCATCGAAGATTTTTACGAACCGTATCTAATGCAGATCGGACTTTTAGAGCGTACGCCACGTGGCCGTAAGGTCACGCGCAAAACATACCAACATCTTGGTCGCACGCCCGAGAGCGACGATTTGCTATAATAAAGGACATCATGAATCCGCAAAACCAAACTCCCCAGCAACAAGACCTTAAGAAGTTACATCCGATGGTTGTTTTGCAGCCAGGTGAGCGCATCATTGCCGAAATTAAGCGGCATCCTTTCGGTATCTTAAGTATGTACTTTGCGGGCGCGGTTGCTATCGGTGTTTTGTTTATTTTGGCAGCTTTCGCACCCACACTCTTTAGCCAGAATGGCCTTGATGGCGGGAATATTGGCGGAATGTTTGTTATTGCGGCGCTGATCATATCGGTGGGTATTGGTCTCATTTTGGCAATTGCCACTACGGTTTATTGGCAAAACAGATGGGTTATTACCGACGATAGTATCACGCAAATTACTCAAGATAGTCTCTTCGGCCGTCGCACAAGCCAGTTATCAATGGAAAACCTAGAAGATGTGACCGTTGATCAGCATGGTATTATTCAGACGATGTTTAACTTTGGTACACTCAAGGCCGAAACTGCTGGTGAGCACTCAAAGTTTTTCTTTCTGTACTGTCCTGACCCCAATAAATATGCACGCTTGATTCTTGAAGTCCACGAAAACTTTATTCACCAGCGTCGCCACCAACCGCAGCCAGTGCGTCCTGTGCAACCTATGGACGACTACGGCCAGCAACAACAGCCATACGCCCAAACGACGCAGCAGATGTATCAGCAGCCAATGCCCCCGCAGCAACCGCAGCAGTATCCCCAGCCTACGCCACCTGTGCAGCAACAGGGTGACCAAGACCAGAATCAGCGCACGACATTGCCACCCCCACTGCAGTAAAGATAGAGAAAGCAAAAAAGCCTCGGAAGTACCGAGGCTTTTTTATGCTCTAGTTGAGGCTACTTTTGACGTATTTACCACCGCCTTCGAGCATTGCTGTCAGTGTGTACTGGGCGCAGGCAACAGCTTTATTATCACAGGCTGAGCCATCAGCACCGGTTACTTGGTAAGCGACGCAGTCAGCGGCTGGCTTTGTTGCAACAACTGCCTTTCCATTTTGAGCACAGGCAACGTTTTTATCACTCCAATGAGGATCTTGCAGATTGTCAGCGGCTAGGTTTTTAAGGTTTGCCTGACGCCACACAGAGTCGTTTAGGTTATCCACGGTGGGATACTTACTGTATTGGACGTAGTAGGTCTCGAGCTGGCCCTGGATGGTGTCGATGCTTGCCTGGCGGTCGCTGTTACGATTCTTGGCCTGTACGCCACTGTATGTGGTGACAACGAGCGTCGAAAGGATGCCGATGATAACTACTACGATCAGTAGTTCAATAATAGTGAAACCTGAAGAATGTATTTTTTTGCGCATATCTAGAGTGATTATACGCGGTGGCAGTTGTAACAATCAAGAACTAGTACCGAAGCGAGCGGTCAACAACGTGGAGGACTTCTTTGACGGTGACTAAACCGCGGAGTGCCTTAACCAGACCATCAAGCGCGAGTGGTACAAAATTATCGTGCTTAATGGCGTCTGTTTGGAGTGATGCTGCCGTTGTGTCGGGATTAAGAATCGCTTTTTGCACAGTATCTGTTAGAGGTAATACTTCGGTTAGCGCAACACGGCCCGAATAACCAGTATGGTCACATGATTCGCAGCCCTCACGGTGCGGGCGCCACAAGTGGGTGATGCGATTGCGCGTGGTATTTTGCCGAGGATCCGTACCAATGCCGAGACCGGCTGCCTGTGTTTCAAGTTGGTGAATTCGGTGATAGGCACTTGGCGAGTCGATGCCGAACATTCGCTCTAATACGTGGAGCTGCTCGCTGCTGAGCTCGTAACGCTCACGGCAGTCTTCGCACAGCTTGCGAACGAGGCGCTGTGCCGCAACAACTCGAACGCTGCTGGCAATGAGATAGATAGGAATGTTCATAGCGCGTAAATGAAGCAGCGCGTTTGCCGCAGAATCGCTGTGCATGCCGCTCACGACCATGTGACCTGACAAGGCTGTCTCGATGGCTAGATCTGCTACGTCGTGGTTTGCAATGCTACCAACAAGCAGCACATTGGGATCTTGCTGTAGTGCAGCACGTAGGCCACTGAGCATTGTTAATCCGGCACGATGGTTGACTGCAGTCTGATTGGCGTGTGGAATACGATATTCAACTGATTCTTCGATGGTTGCGATGTTGAGCCCGGGATCGTTAAGCGCTGCAAGCATACTTGCTTCGGTAGTTGGGCGACCATGATGCTTTGGTGCTGTAACGATAATCATGCCATGATTGCGTGCAAGAGCTGTTTGGATGGCGTGCAGGCTAGCGCCCCAGAACCCAAGGTCTCGTAATGGTCGTGGCTCGACTACTTGAGCTGTGAGATGCAGGACAATTTTTTCACCGCCATATACAGGCATAATTGAAACATTGACGGTAATATCTTGTTTGCTCGCCGCAATGCTGAAGCGACCTTGTTGAGGTGTTGAGGTATTGTGTATATCAAGGTGGCTTTGCTCTTTGATCTGGTGCACAAGCGGTTCAAGTGCCCCACGAGGGACTTTGTGTGCGCCACGAAGCCGACCATCAACACGGTACCGCACTAGCACATATGAGTCGTGCGGTTCGATGTGAATATCGCTGGCCTGCCACTTGACGCCATGCTCTAAAAGCAGCTGAACAGTTTCAGCAACGTGTTCGCTGCTGAATTTATCGGCATTACCGAGCAGGCGGCCAATCAATGAGTCTTTCCCATTCCCATCCATTTGTCGTCTATTATATATTGCTTATGCCAAAAAGGACAAACACTTTCGGTTTTAGACTCTGCAAAGAAAAATCATTGCAATCGCCAGAACGTTCGGCTACTATGCGATTCGCCACTAGTAAACACCTGTAAACGGAAGCAGTTTCTGGTATACTATATATAGAAGTTCGTCAAACGGCGATAGGTGGGGCAACTAACATCCTTGGAGGGTATATTCATGGCTGATGACAAAAAAGTAGACAAAAAAGCTGAAAAAGCTGCAGCTGCGCACGAAGAGGGTAAGACAAAGGCGCTTGGCCTTGCCATGGATCAAATCGAGAAGCAGTTTGGTAAGGGTGCGATTATGACCCTTGGCACTGCGCAGGTCCAAAAAGTAGAGACGTATCCAACGGGTAGTATCTCGCTCGACCTCGCATTGGGTGGCGGTATTCCACGTGGCCGTATTATTGAGATTTATGGTCCTGAGAGCTCAGGTAAGACAACTTTGACGCTGCACGCTATTGCCGAGGTACAACGCCGCGGTGGTACGGCCGCCTTTATTGACGCCGAGCACGCCCTCGATCCAACCTATGCTAAGCGCATCGGTGTTGATGTTGAAAATTTGCTCTTGAGCCAGCCAGACAATGGTGAGCAGGCACTAGAAATTACCGAGACATTGGTACGTTCTAACGCTGTCGACCTGATTGTTGTCGACTCTGTTGCTGCCTTGGTGCCTCGCGCTGAAATTGAAGGCGACATGGGTGATTCGTTGCCAGGTTTGCAGGCTCGTCTGATGAGTCAGGCGCTCCGTAAGTTGACAGGTGTTATTAACAAGTCAAAAGCGACAGTTATCTTTATTAACCAGATCCGTATGAAGATTGGTGTTATGTTTGGTAACCCCGAGACCACAACCGGTGGTAACGCCCTCAAGTTCTATGCTTCAGTACGCATGGACATTCGTCGCATCTCGCAGATTAAACAGGCAGATGCAGTTATTGGTAACCGCACGCGCGTCAAGGTGGTCAAAAACAAGATTGCACCGCCATTCCGTGAAGCCGAGTTTGACATTATGTATAACGAGGGTATCTCACGCGCAGGTGACGTGCTCGATTTAGCTGTCGTCCACGGTATTGTGGAAAAAGCAGGTGCTTGGTTTGCGTATGGCGAAGGCAAAATTGGACAAGGCCGCGAAGCAGCGAAGCAGTACTTGCAGCAAAACCCTGAAGTCATGACTGAAATTGCAGACAAAGTTCTCGTTGCTGCTCAGCCAAAAGACTAGTCTTTCGCGTTGGCTATGAAGATTACCAGCATCAAGCAACAGGTTAAACGTCCTGATCGGTACTCTATCTATATTGACGGCAAGTTTTCTTTTGGGCTCAGTGAAGGTGCGCTTGTTGCGGCGCGCCTTGCGAGTGGCCAGGAGATCGACAGCTCTCAGCTGGCAGCGCTCAAAGATACGGCTGCCGAAGATCGTGCATTTGGCAATGCTCTGCGATATGTTGCGATGCGCCCTAGAAGCGAGTGGGAGCTTGGCAGCTATTTGCAGCGTAAGAAAGTCGAAGAGCCAGTTGCCGAAGGCATATGCAAAAGGCTGCGTGACCTAGGACTGCTCAATGATCAGGCATTTGCAGACGCGTGGGTTGCAAATAGGCGCCTCCTGAAGCCTATTAGTAAACGCAAGTTGCGTCAGGAGCTGCAGCAGAAGCGTGTGCCGGTATCTATTATTGAAGAGGTTTTACGTAACGACGAAACTGATGAGCGTGATGTGCTCAAAGAGCTCATTGCCAAGAAACGACAACGCTACCCTGATGACTTGAAGCTCATGCAGTACCTTGTTCGGCAAGGGTATTCTTATGATAATGTGCGAGCTAGTCTGCACTCACAAGATTTTGAAGAATAATACCGCTATGCGGTAGCTTGTGCGCCTTGCGTAATTTTCACGCTTGTATCTTGAACGACAATTTTCTTGTCGGTTATTTCGGTAATTTGTGAGCGGTCAATACCAAGATTACCGCCACTAAAATTCTTGAAGATTGACTGGCTGACATATAACTTTTGGATAACCATACTGGTGGTTTCGGTCGAGTAGTCATTAACTTTGCCGAGTTTTTCGCCAGAACTCGTAACAACGGGTTTTCCGAGCAGTTCAAAGCCCAAGTCAAGAACGCTCTTTAGCCGAACCAGATCGGCTGGCTCGACAAGAACATCATGATCGTTGACCACAAATCCTTGCGGTAATATATCGCGGATATCTTGCGGCAAAAGGACGAGAGTTTGCTTGCTGATGCTGTCTTGGCAGTAGAAACCTTCTATTTTGAGATTATTAGGGTTAATAATTGGCTCAAAAAGCATTGCGACTGGTGTTCCGGTCCGGAGGCTAAGCACTGATTGATTAGAGAGAGCGTTACTGAGTTGCAGCATAATACTTACAGTATAACGCACATAGGTGCTGAAAAAGATGAAAAACACTTGCTTTTTGGATGTAAGCCTTTCTACAATCGCGAACGACATGAAAAGAAAAGCCATAGACATATGCCTCGCACTTATCACTATTGCAATCCAGCCTGCACTAGTGAGCGCCCAGGCATCAACCATCCCACCCATCCTTATTACTGAAGTACAGGCAGGCACGACAATAAGTGCCTCGCAAGAGTTTATAGAACTGTTTAACCAATCTGATAAGCCAATTGATGTATCGTCATGGCAGGTGCAGATTGCAAGCTCAACAGCCACTGACTGGACCAAGGCAAAGAAAATTACTCTCAAGGGCACCTTTTACCCAGGTACATATTATTTGCTGGCGAGTAGTTATGTAGCAACAGGAGATGCCAAGAGCTACTTGCAGGACTATGCAAATGTGCAATTTGTACCGGGGCTAACAGCGACGAGTGGTCATGTGCGGCTGGTGACAACGGGCACGCAAACAGCTGTAGTTGATGCTCTCGAATGGAGTACAAAAAAGGCAGACGCTAGCCTTACGAGTCCTGCAATTGAGGCGTGGTTGCCAGCAACACTCGATGCATCACTGGCGGCTGGTGACAGTATTAAGCGACGTATCGATGCTGACGGCCACTTCGCATACGCAAGGACGGCCAGCGATTTTGTTGTATCGTCCTGCCCGTCGCCGACGATGACCAACGATCTAGACCACGCCACCGATATTGACGAAACCACCACATTGCCGCTTGCCACTACCATTGACATTCAAAATCAGCGGTGTGCTGAGGACGCTGAGGGGTCAGCTGATGGCGAGGCTACGCAGCCGGGTGAAGAGCCGGCTGCAATTCTATTGCCTGCCGAAAATAAGCCTGATGCGCAGTCTAAGGGCGAGGCTGTAATTCCGGAGGCAGACCGGGGCTTGGCATCTCCGCGAATAACAGAAGTTTTACCTAATCCGGCCACGCCACAGCTTGATAATGAAGATGAATTTATTGAATTGTATAACTCCAATGATGCAGCCTTTGATTTATCAGGTTTTATCTTGGTGAGCGGTACTAGTAAACGGTATGTATTTCCGGCAGGGGAGAGTATCGGCGCACGCTCGTTTAAGGCATTTTTTTCAGCAGATACGCATCTAAGCCTCTCAAATACCGCTGGCAGTGTGCGGTTGCTTGACCCAACCGGTGTAATGCTTGATAAGACGGACGACTACGTGGCCGCCAAAGACGGCCAGGCCTGGGTGCTCGCGAATGGGGTATGGCAGTGGACGATACTTCCAACTCCTCATGCAACAAACGCCGTGCAGCTTCCGGCAACCAAGATCGCTAAGGCTAGCAAGGCTACTGCCACAAAGCAAACGACTGCAAAAACACAGTCTGCAGCCGCCAAAAAGCCCAAAAAACAGGCCGTAGATTCTGTTCAGACCGCCGCAACGGTAATCCCCGACAGCCCCGTTCATCCGTCAGTGCTTGCAGGGGTGGGCGCTTTGGCGCTATTATATGGGGCATATGAGTACCGACGTGACGTGGCAAATAAGTTCTACCAGTTCCGAGTCAACCGAGCAGCTCGCAGAGCGCATCGGCAAGGCATTAAAAGGCGGTGAGGTTATCGAATTAATGAGTGACCTTGGTGGTGGAAAGACGACATTTGTTCGAGGGCTTGCTCGGGGTATGGGTAGTACTGACCGAGTTGCTAGCCCAACGTTCACTATTAGCCGTGTCTATGATGCCGGCCAGAAGCATATGCACCATTTCGACTTTTATCGACTCGGTGAGGCTGGGCTTATTGCCGAAGAGCTTGATGAGGTTTTGCACGACCCAAACAATATCACAGTTGTGGAATGGGCAAACATCGTACAGGATGTCCTGCCCGCACGACGACTAAGCATCACAATTAGCAAGACGCCTACCGATGGCCGCGAGCTACGGTTCAGCGCTCCCGATTCGTTGGCATACCTTATCGAGGCTGCAAAATCATGATTATACTAACTATCCGCACAGATAACCCCCGCGCTGAAGTGGGTATCTACGACGCACAGCAAAAGCGCGTATACCGCGAATGGGAAGCTCACCGCGAGCTGTCAGGTACGCTACACAAGGCCATCGAAGAATTGCTATCCGAACAGCACCTCACATGGCAGGATATTGCGGGCATCGTATGCTTTCAGGGGCCAGGTAGTTTTACGGGGCTTCGTATTGGCATGTCGGTTGCCAATGCTTTGAGCTACAGTCTGCACATTCCTATTGTTGCCACCATGGATGAGGACTGGATCACAAAAGGCATTGAACGACTCATGGCGGGAGAGCAAGACGAAATTGCATTACCTTTCTATGGCCGCGATGCAAACATCACTGTTCCAAAGAAATAAATCTCTTTATTGATATATTTATGTTGACCATGCTTGTTTTGAAAGCGTATAGTTAAAGTGGATTAGTCAACTTATTTTCGACAACAAAACATCCACATTTCGATAAATTACTAACGTCAGAATTGATTTTCAGACTATCCATTGATCCCTGTCTCGGCTAGTGAAGTGAAAGCGATTGCCTACGATCAGCGTGCTTTGGGTATTTCTGATACCGATGGAAAGGAAATTATATGGACCCAATTACCATAGTGCTTGCTGTGGCTGGGCTTGCTGTTGGTTATGGCGCCAGTAACGTCATTACCAAGCAAAAACTAGGATCTGCCCAGGAACAGGCAGATAAGGAACTATCACGAGCTAAACGCGAAGCCAACAAGGCTCTTGATGAAGCTCGCAAGACTGCTGCAGAAATCTCTGATACTGCACGCAAAGAAGAGAAGACTCGTCGCCACGAGCTGAAAGATCTTGAGCAGCGACTTGTGACGCGCGAGGAAGCGCTTGATCGCAAACTCGATGATCTTGATAAACGCAATGAAAAGCTGCGTCGTGGTGAAGGTGAAGTTGAGCAGCTGAAAGATGAAATTCGCGATATCCGCAAACGCCAGCAAGAAAAGCTTGAAAAAATTGCAAAACTTAGCACAAAAGAAGCTGCTGAAAAGCTGATGCTCATGACTGAGCGTGACATCAAGAACGACCTGACGGGCTTGGTTGCTAAGCTGCAAAACGAAGCCAAAGATGATGCCGAAGACAAGGCTGCTCTTATTATTGTGACGGCCATGGAGCGTATGGCGAGCGAAGTAACTGCAGAGCGCACAGTCACAACCGTCAAGCTCGAAGATGACGAAATGAAGGGCCGCATTATCGGTAAAGAAGGGCGTAATATTCAGGCCTTGCAGCGAGCAACGGGCGTGGACATTATGGTTGATGATACGCCAGGCTACATAGTATTGAGTTCATTTGACCCAATCCGCCGCGAAGTTGCGCGCCAGTCGCTCGAAATGCTTATGAAGGATGGACGCATTCATCCTGGACGCATTGAGGAAGTTGTCGAAAAAGCCCAGAAGAATGTCGAAAAAGAAGTTGTTCGTGCTGGTGAAGATGCAGCCCGTGAAGTAGGTGTTATTGGTATTCCAAAAGAAATCCTGCATCTTTTGGGAGAGCTTAAATACCGCACAAGTTACGGCCAAAATGTGCTCAAGCACAGCACCGAAATGGCGCACATCGCCGGTCTTATTGCCGAAGAGCTTGGTGCGAACGTTAAGATTGCTAAATATGCCGCATTAGTGCACGACCTTGGCAAAGCCTTGACCCACAAAATGGAAGGCAAGCATCACCACATCTCAGGTGAAATGCTCCGTAAATATGGCGCTCCTGAAGCGGTAGCAATTGCTGCAGAACAGCATCATGATGATGTCGAAGCCACGACCGTCGAGTCATTAATTGTACGTGTCGTTGACGCTATTAGCGCAGCTCGCCCTGGCGCCCGCAATATCTCAGCAGAGAACTTTGTGGAACGCATGAAAGAACTTGAGAACGTTGCCAAGAGCTTTAAGGGAATTGAAAAGGCCTACGCAATATCAGCAGGCCGCGAAGTGCGTGTTTTTGTAAAACCCCAGCACTTGGATGACCTTGGTGCGATCAAGCTTGCACGCGACATTGCGACTAAAATCGAATCAACGATGCAATATCCAGGCACTATTAAAGTGAACGTCATCCGCGAAACTCGTGCAGTCGAATTTGCCAAGTAGTATTACCCGAAAGTAGACAATGAAGGAACACGATAAGCAACACCTACTTTCATTTGAGCCAGTAAGGACTATTGAACACTGGTCCCACTGGGCTAAGGAGCTATATGCAGACTGAGATTGAAGCGAAGTTTTTGCACGTTGACCATGAAGCAATGCGTGCCTGCTTGCGTAAGCTGGGCGCCCGCTGTGAGCAGCAAAATCGCTTGATGCGCCGCAAAACGTACGATTTTCCTGATGGACGTCTTCGTAAAGAACAAAATGGTTGGGCACGCGTCCGCGACGAGGGCAACAAAGTCACTATGTCTTATAAACAGCTCAACGACCGAAGTTTTCAGGGCACCAAAGAAGTAACCACTACCATCGACAGCTTTGAGGCAGGTGACGAGCTCTTTAAGGCGCTTGGTTTGGGCCAGACGAGCTATCAGGAGACGAAGCGTGAAAGCTGGACGCTAAATGGCTGTGAAATTGAGCTTGATGAATGGCCCTGGACTGATACGTATCTGGAGATTGAAGGTCCTAACGAAGACGCTGTCCGCGCAATTGCGGCCGATCTAGGGCTGGACTGGAATGCTGTACTTCATGGGAGCGTCGAAGTTGTCTATATCGATGAATATGATGTGACAGAAGATGATGTTAATAGCTGGCCAGAGCTACTGTTTACCGCGGTACCCGATTGGCTTGAGGAACGTCGTAGGTCACGTCCTTAAAAAACTACGGTACAATAAGCATATGAAAATCCTTTACCTTGGCGATGTTATGGCCGAGCCGGGACTGCGACTGATTGAACAGAAGCTTCCGGCTCTGCGTAAGGAATTGCAGATTGATTTTGTCATAGCACAAGCCGAGAATACTTCTGACGGCAAGGGACTGCGTGAAGCAGATTTTAAACGACTCAGCGCCGCCGGCGTCGATGTTTGTACGGGCGGAAATCATACGCTGTTTAGACCAGAAAGCTACTCATTTTTAAACGACCCAGCACAAGCAGCATTGCGCCCAGCTAATTATCTGCCTGATACGCCCGGCAAGGGATATGTTGAAGTGCAGACTCCATACGGTACAGTTTTGGTAGTGAGCTTATTGGGTCAAATTGTAGGCCGTGATGCCGATAAACCAGTGGATAATCCCCTCAAGACAGTAGATGCCATTCTGCGCCGCACAGCCAAGACACAACATGTAGCAACAGTTGTAAATTTGCACGGTGATTTTAGTAGCGAAAAAGTGGTTATTGGTCGCTACTTGGATAGCCGTGTTTCGGTTGTTGTTGGTGACCATTGGCATGTGCCAACAGCTGATGCTCGAGTCTTACCCGGGGGTACGGCTCATATGACAGACGTTGGTATGTGTGGAGCGCTCGAGTCTAGTCTGGGTGTTACATACAACAGTATCATTCCAAGGTGGCGTGACGGCACTCAGACACGTAATATCATCGAAACAAAGGGGCCGTGGCAATTAAACGGTCTGCTTGCCGATATAGATGAAAAGACCGGTCTTGCCACCCGCGCTGAGGCCATTCGTCGAATATATACTTAGTCGGTCTTGCTGCCGAAGCCAATGATGGCGATCATGACGCTGACAAACATATTGATGATGACAACTTTCATGCCATCCAACTGAGGGCTAATGGCCATCAGTACAGCACTAGCAAGCCAGATTGTAGCGATTACACCGGCAGTGTACGGGTATTTGATAAATAGTAGTAATTCTTTAAGCATTATGGCGTCTCCTTGGCTTTGTTCATGGCTTTTTTGATGTCAATTTTGCCGAGTAATTGACTGAAGAGCAATGGGTCACGCATAGCGACACGCTCCAGCCATCGATTTACAATGTCGACGGCCTGCGAGGTGCTCAGAGTGCGCTCTGTTTCGTTGGCAATTTCGGGGTAGAGCTCCATAACCTGGGTGGTTACATTCTCTAAAATGTGCGGCAGGGCTTCGGCTCGTACTCCCAGTGATTCGAGTAGGGTGATGTAGGTCTGCGCCGCACGAAGCACCTCTGATGACTCGAGGCGAATAACCAGACCAAGGCGGTTGCCGCGGTTAACCATTTGGCTAAAGGCCTGCAGCATACGCCCATCGTTTAAGATACTTTGCACGTCACGGGTGCCCATGGCACTGTCGAAAATATTCTGTACGATAAGGCCGACTTCTTTCATGAGGTCATTTTTTGAGGTGTCATTAGTTTGCAGCGCAGCGCGTGCAACCTCTGGGTCAATAGAAGCCGATGCCGACATGTAGGGGTGGGTAATATAAGTACTGAGCTTTTTGAGGGCGCGGTACAGATCGTTGACAAAGAACCGCATAAACTGCTCAAACAGTCCGGCGACATTGCCATTCTTGGTGTACATATGTGACCACTCGGATAAAATGCCAAAGAAGGCGGCTTTATTACGCGGCGATGGTGCTGAAATGCCAAAGTCGATGAGGCCGACCTGGTTATTTGGAAGCAGGCGAATATTGCCGGGATGCGGATCGCCTTGAATTTTAGGTAGGCTAAAGGCGCCAAGCAGCAGCTCGGTGCCCAAGATCTCAAGTTGTGTGGTTAGGTCTGAACCAAGCGTTTCCTTAACATGTTTAGTAATATCTATGCCGTTCTCCTTCATGCGAAGTAGTTCTGCGCCCGAGATGCCACCAATGTATTCTTGGACGATGATGTGTGTGGTGCAGAGGCTGAGGTAGGTTTCTGGGATAATAAGCCCCGGGTTATCGCGGTAAGCTTCATATAGATCACGCGCAAAGTAGGCTTCGCCAACGTAGTCTGTCTCGCTGAGTGTCGCCATTTTGAACTCTTTGATGGCATTGTCCATCTTGATGTCGATATTGTCATACTCGGCAGCGGCAAACTTCTTACTAAACAGACTCAGCAGACGCAGGTCGTGCTTTAGAAGTTCGCGAATCATAGGGCGAAGTACCTTAACGATAATATGCTTGCCGTTAACATGTTGACCCAAATACACCTGCCCAAAGCTGCCGGCCGCAAACGGCTCGGGCTGAATCAGGGCAATATTGCTCAATTGGTCAGGAGTTAGTTCGGCCTGAAGCGTTTTAATAACGTCGATTGGTTCGTAGTCGAGGTTTTCGAAAATACGTAAGCGGTTGGGGCTGTGCCAGCGCTTCATAACGGGTGTACTAAAGAGTACACCTTGCAGGAATTTGACGTAGACGCCGCCCAATTCCAAGAACTCGTTACATACGAGGTCATACATCTCTTGCTCTTTGCCGCGTTTGCGCAGGTAATAGACCTTGGCGCCAAGGCGAGCAACACGACGAGTGCGTTGGCGCTTAATAGTGCGCAGCTTCGCATCTTTCGCTTCGCGAGACATGTCTCCCTCCTCTTACTTTTTACTAAAACCAATCAGAAATAGGGCAGCCGTAGAAATAATTGCCGCGACGTACAGCTCAAATATGTCCGTCGGGTCCTTGCGAGTGATCGCCATTAGGATAACGGCGAGCCAAATAAGCAGAATGGTGGCAAAAATTGACGCGTATTTCATCTCTGTATCTTTAGTATAGCAAGAAAGGCAAAGAAACGCAGCTGTCAATCTAGCATTCCTGAATATTTCTGGTATAATCATTGGTATTGTCACAGAAAGAAATCTAGTATATTCTTTCGGTACAGCATCGGGGATTGGCGCAGTTGGCTAGCGCGCGCGGTTTGGGACCGCGAGGTCGAAGGTTCGAGTCCTTTATCCCCGACCAAAGAAAAGAGCTTGGCGTTTGCCAGGCTCTTTTCTTTTGCCTAAAAAAGGACGAGATGGATAGTGGGCACAAGCTCCAGTGAAGCTTGTGCTGCTCGCAGAAAACGAGTCCTTTATCCCCGACCCAAAAACACGAAAGTCAATGTCTGGTATCATATGTCCAAGTAACGGAACGAAAATCATGGGTAAAGATCGCTTTAAAGTAATTCCAGCAGTGTATTTGCTACTTCGCCAAGATGACGATGTACTTTTGCTGCGCCGCGCCAACACGGGGTATCAAGATGGTACGTATAGCCTGATTGCCGGACATCTTGACGGCGATGAACTGGCGACTGAAGGCATCGTACGCGAGGCCAAGGAAGAAGCGGGCATTACAGTTAACCCTAAAGACCTCAAACTTGTGCATGTTGCGCATCGCCTCAATCGTGGCGATAACGGCGAAGAAGAGCGCGTTGACTTCTTTTTTGAGACTACAAAGTGGCAGGGCGACATTACTAACTGTGAGCCCCAAAAGTGCGATGATCTTTCGTGGCACCCAATGCAGAACCTCCCGGCTGATATGTTGCCACTGGTAAAAGAAGTGCTGCAGTGTGTCCGAGCTGGCCAGAACTTTTCTGAGTATATTGTGGAGCCAGTGTGAGCGAAGTAGTAGACCTTTCGACGCATGGGGTCGTAGCGCTTGTGCGCAATAGCGCAGGTAAGTTTTTGCTCCTTGAAGATGCCCGCGAAGAGATGCGTGGCCACTGGGCACCACCACACGGACGCCTCGAGTCGAGCGACGTATCTGAAGAGGCTGGCGTGGTCCGAGAAGTTCACGAAGAGACCGGCCTGACGGTACGCCCAGCGCATGTTATTTTGACACAACCTGCTGATACCAAAGTAAAAACTGTCTCTTTTTGGATTGTTGAAACTGATGAGTCTGACGTCGTGCTTGACGAAGAGTCATCTGCGTTTGGCTGGTATTCGGTGGATGAAGCCTTGCAGCTGCAGCTGTACCCTGGGACAAAAATCCTTTTTGAAGGTATTAAAAGCGGTGCCATTCAGCTATAGCGAAAACTATTTTGACAGACTATACTGACGCGTAGCGTGAAAAAACACATATATTATTTCGTGAGCAACTGGAGCATTACAGCTCCTCTTGAGCATGCCGCCGATACCATTGCTGATTATAGACACTGGACGACGTGGTGGCGTGGGTTAGAGTCCGCTACGGTTCTACATGCCGAGCCTTCTGTTGGTGCGCAAGTTGCTTGTATCTGGAAGAGTGCTACTGGCTACCGACTGCACAGTACGGTGACAATTACAGCGTATCGGCACAATCAGTACATTGCCTTTGATTCGACGGGCGATTTGGTCGGTTCGGGCGAATGGCACTTTGAGCCAATTGATGATAGTCATACTGGGATGCGCATTGTCTGGAACGTGCACAGTGAAAAGTGGTGGATGAACGCATTTGCGTGGCTCCTGCGACCGCTTTTTGTCAAAAACCACGACCTACTGATGGCAGCGGGAGAACGAGGTTTAAATGATTTTTTGCAAAATAAGCAATAAAGCTGTTTACTTTTATTCCACTTTTGCTTAATAATGTACGCCTATGTCACAAGAAGTTACCGCAATTGTCTTGCTTGAAACCGCCCAAGCAATCTCTCAAACAGTACCCGAGGCAGATGCAATTATGGTGCGCGAAACGGTTCACGGCCTTCGCAACAGCCCATTGTCAGCCGAATTAACGCCTGCTGATCGCGATCTGTTTTATGCGGCCGAAACGCTCCTTAATTTTGGCGAAATAGCCTTGCGAAGCCTCACCCGCACCCCAGATGATGAGTACGTTCCCGATCACCACGCACATCGCGAGACTCGCCGTCTTTTTGATGAGTTATCACCATTTAGTGGGCCTGATTTTTTGCTGGTGCCCTCGCAAACCGGTCCGCACCCTAATGCTGTGCTTGAAAGTTTAAAGGAGTATCTGTTTAAGGAGGTAACAACAGAGTACTACGAAAAAAGCATGATGGGCGCCGTGGTACTGGCGGGGTATACTGCTGAGCCGTTTTCGGTTGAAGCTGCTTCAGAAAGATTGCAACAGGCACATACAACGGTGCGTACCGTACATAGTGAAATTAGCTAGCTCTTGGGGTGGACATTGCCCCAGGCAAGCGTTAGCATGTAAGAATTACTTGATACGTATAAGGAACTCTAAATGATAAAAGAAGTGGTCAGCGCTGCAGCACATAATAAACTGCCATGGTGGGCGCGTACGGGAGTTGTGCTAGCTGCCGGAGCTGCTTTAATGGCTTTATCGGGCTGTTCAAAAGGTGAAGGTGATGGCGCTGCTGCTAAGCCAGGCGCTCAATCACAAGAAGCAAAGCCTTCGACATCCGATAGCGCTCTTCCACGTAATCCTGGGGTAAAGATTACCTTTGATGATCTTGGTGTTGCTCCGCATTCGGTTAATGTGTATGGCGGTGTCGGTCCAGAATATGCTGGCCGGGAAGTCGCTACCTACTTGCCGGGCGATGAGAAGATCGCGACATGCAAGCTTGTCGGCCGCGCTATTACCGACCACGTTCTTAACAAGAGTTCGACTGATTGGGTGCGGCTTGATGTGTCCAACGGCCCGCAATTTGCCTCGGCGCTGTACTTAGAAGAGCCAAAGATGGTCCTGGATCAGCTGCCGCCATGTGCAGCTACGGCGCTTTAGTTTTTGGCAGGAAAGGGTACAATAGAGCACATGGCATTTGTTCTTACTATTATCGCCGTGGCTCTTATACTCTTTGCTGCGGAATATCTTGCACGTAAAACCAAGATGCACGCGGAACTAACGCGTAAGTTTGTCCACATGATGGTGGGGATTTTTGTGGCCTTTTGGCCTTTTTTTCTAACCTGGAAAGAAATAGAAATGTTGAGCATTGGCTTCTTCGTAGTCATTTTGCTCTCAATACGGTATACAATTTTTACCGCGATTCATACCACGCCACGTCGCGCGGTTGGCGAAATTAGTTTCGCAATGGTTATTGGTTTCTTAGCACTTCTGAGTAGTAGCAAGTATATCTTCATGGCCTCGATGCTCTGTCTTGGTATTGGCGATGCAATGGCGGCGATTATCGGTCTGCTGAAGGGCGACAACAACCAATATAAGGTGTTCGGAAAAACAAAAAGTATTGCTGGCACGTCAGCATTTTTTGTGTGTGCCGTGCTTGTTATGGTTTTGTATGTGGCCCTCAGCGACAGCAATGGTGGGTTCATGACCCTCGTATTGGTGCCACTTTTGGCGACTGCAACTGAAAATGTCGCAGTTAACGGTACCGACAACCTCATTATGCCGCTCCTGATTGCCCTGGTTCTTGGTGGCAGCTCATAACAGACAAAACCGAGCGTAACGTAATGGTCGGTGCTATACTATGCTTATGCTCCCGTTAGCTCTTTTTTCGTGGTGGTACACCACAGCTTGGCGCACTATGGCTCGCCGCATACAGCAGCGCCTTAATCATGCGCTTGACTTCTTTTCGGTCGGACTCCTTATGCGTACCTTATTTGACCCATTTCGTCAGATTGCAGCCGTGAAAGGGCAGGGAAATGTTAACGTGCAATTTCATGCCTGGCTTGACCGAACATTCTCCCGCTTTGTTGGTGCGGCTGTGCGGGGCACATTTATATTTGTCGGCTCAATAGTGGCATTATTTATTTTGCTACTGGGATTTGTACAGATGCTTTTGTGGCCACTTGTACCTTTGTTGCCTGTAATTGCATTACTTGGCTTGCTCATGGGGTGGAAATTATGAGCCAGCAAACATTTGACTACGCAAGCTTGCGCGCTCAAAAAGCTCGTTTTGCCCGCCTCGTCGCAAAGCCAGTGATGCAGTTTTTGGTCGTTGTTTTGGGCTCTGCCTTTTTAATCGGCGGTGTCGGTCTTCTGGTTATCCACGTTGTGCTTGGGTGGATACTTATCGCGCTCGCTGCGCCGTGCATTATGCTTGCGACATGGATTAGTGGCGAGCTCAAAGAGATTCCGGCCGCCTCTGGTGCGAGTATCGACGCTGTACTCGAGTCGAGTATGCTCGGTGCGTTGCCGCGCGAACATACTCAGCATGATTTGGTACGTATCTCATGGGAAGGCACGGGCGGTAAATTCTTGGCAATGCGCTACGGCTTGGCTCCACAATTTTTTGACTCGATTGTTTCTAATGACCCAGTCCGACTGCCGACTGTATGGCAGGAAGCTGACCGTATTCGACAAACGCTAGGCCTCGCGACAATTAGTGCGCCTATGGTGCAGGCTGCCCTTATACAAACGGCGCCAAACGTCGATATATTGCTTGCCAAGTTCCAGCTTGATGTTGACGATGTCGTAAAGGGTGTGGCCTGGTATCACCATATTGATGCGTTGGTCACCGAACATAAGCAGCGCAAGAATGACGGCGGCTTGGGGCGTGACTGGTCATTTGGCTATACACCAAAGCTGAGCCGATTCGCAGTTAATATTAGCGAACGGATTCAGTACGATGGCTTGTTGACGCGCGATATCCCGGCCCACCAAGAAATTGTTGAGCGTCTTGTATCACTCTTTTCTCAGGGTGGTCGCCAAAATGCAGCCTTGATCGGCCCACTGGGAAGCGGTAAAACAACATTGGTACATGGCCTGGCAAAACGGTTGATCGACGGGGAGGCCCAGTTGCCTAAAAACGTGCGGTTTAACCAAGTTTTTGTTATGGATCCGTCGTCGCTTATTGCTCAGGCTCATGGGCGCGGTGAACTCGAAGGACTTATTCAGGAATTATTTTACGAGGCGTTTGCTGCCAAAAATGTCATTTTATTTTTGGATGACGCACATCTATTCTTCGAAGAAGGTACCGGTTCTGTCGACCTGAGCAATGTGCTCTTGCCGGTCCTTGAGGGTGGCGCACTAAAGATTATTTTGGCCATGGACGAGCAAAACTGGCTCCGTATATCGCAGCGCAACGCAGCTTTGGCCCAATATATAAATCGTGTACCAGTTGCGCCAACAAGCGAGCAAGACACGATGCTGATTATGGAAGATCAGCTTATTCTTATGGAGCACCGCCAAAAAATACTGTACATGTATCAGGCGCTTGGCGAGGCGTATCGTTTGAGTGATCGGTATATGCAAGACCAAGCTATGCCTGGTAAAGCTTTGATGCTCCTCGAGTCTGCTGCCGGTTTTGCCGATGGCGGGCTTGTTACGGCAGCGTCAGTTAAGCAGGCGATTGAAAAAACAGTTGGTGTCAAAGTGGGTACTGCAGACAACCAGGATGAGCGCGAGACATTGCTCAACCTCGAAGATCTTATTCATGAGCGCATGATCAACCAAACACATGCCGTAAAAGTGGTCAGTGACGCATTGCGTCGCGCCCGTGCTGGCGTTCGTAACCAAGAACGACCCATTGGTACCTTTTTGTTCCTGGGGCCCACCGGTGTCGGTAAGACCGAGCTCTCCAAGGCGCTTGCATCGGTGTTCTTTGGCGGCGAAGATCGTCTGGTGCGGCTCGACCTGAACGAGTACGTGCAGCCAAATGACGTCAGTCGACTCATTGCCGATGCGGCAACTGATCCACACAGCCTAACGGCGCAAATTGCCCGCCAGCCATTTAGCGTCGTCTTGCTTGATGAGATTGAAAAGGCCCACCCAAATGTTCTTAACACGTTACTGCAGCTGCTCGACGAAGGTATCCTTCGCGATATAAACAACCGTCAAGTAAGTTTCCGTGACGCTATTATTATTGCCACCAGTAATGCTGGTGCAGACCGAATCCGTCAATACATTGAAGCTGGGTGGCAGTTGGGTGATTTTGAGCAGCGCTTTACTGACGAGCTCATTAATAGCAATCAGTTCCGCCCCGAATTTTTGAACCGTTTCGACGAAATTGTATTATTTAGGCCACTCAATCAAGATGAGCTGTTGCAGGTGATCGACCTGATTCTAAAGGGCATTAACAAGACACTTGCCGTCCAGAAAGTATCGATAGTGGTAGCCGACGATGCCAAGAGGCTCCTGGTTGAGTCTGGCTATGACCCACGCATGGGCGCTCGCCCAATGCGCCGTATCGTGCAACGGGCAGTGGAGAATATTGTGGCAAAGCGTATGTTGGGCGGGCAAGTAATGCCGGGTGAGCAAATTCACATTACACTGCAAGATGTGCAGGGTATTTTGGGCCAAGAAGCGGCAGGCAAAGAGCACGCCCCTGTTGGGCCATGGCAGCCGCCACAGGCCTAGCTACTACTTACGACCAATGTGAGCACGTAGTGCGTTGAAGATGACAACGACATCTACAACTTCTTGAATCGCAGCGCCATAGATTGGCTTGAACTTACCGGTAGCAAAGACGGCCATAAGAGCAACACTTAGCCCGATACCGATAAAGATACTCTGCCGGGCAATTGAAAATGTGCGCTTAGCAATAGCGACACCATCACTGACACGCTCAAGATTATCTTGCATGATAACAATGTCGGCTGCATCACTAGCAGCGGTCGATCCGCGCGCACCAAGTGCAATACCAACGCTCGATGCAGTGAGAACGGGCGCATCGTTAACGCCGTCACCCACGAAGGCCACTGGCTGCTGCGCTTGCTCGATGGCTTTGAGCTTGTCTGCTGGCAGCGCCTCGGCAGTAACGTCAGAAATACCTGCCTGCTGCGCAATATGGTGCGCCGCCTGATAGCCATCACCAGTAATCATAGAAAAGTTTTTGATGCCAAGCCGCTCGAGCTGTTTAATGGTGGCCGTTGCTTCTTGACGTAATGTATCCGTAAGGGTAATAACGCCTGCGAATGTGCCATTAACGGCAACGTAGGCGGCTGTTTTATCGCCGCCAGGGGGTTTATGGGATACGGCAATACCATGCTCTTCTAGAAGCGTTTGGCGCCCAACAAGCGCTTCTTTAGCATGGACGGTGCCGCGCACTCCTTTGCCTGAAATCTCGCGGACCTGCTTTGTTTTGGCAAGTTTCAGCGACCGCTTTTTTGCTGCACGTACAATAGCTGCCGCAACAACATGATTTGAGTGTTGTTCGAGGCTGGCTGCGATACCCAGAATCTCGTCAGATGTAAAACCTTTTTGCGCTTTAATGGTTGCAACGGTAAGTTCACCGGTAGTGAGGGTGCCAGTTTTATCAAATGCAAAGGTACGCGCTGCTGCCAGCCTTTCGAGGGCTGAGCCAGTTTTAATGATAATGCCTTGCTTGGCGGCTCGGCTCATGCCAGAGATAACAGCAATTGGTGCGGCTAAAATGAGCGGACAGGGCGTTGCGACAACAAGCACTTCAAGAAAGCGTAGTGAATCACCACTAATGACCCAGGCCGCAGCGGCAATGACAAATGAAATAATAGTGAAGGGCACGCTATAGCGATCAGCAAGACGTACAAATGGTGTTTGATTGCTACTCGCTGACTGGACAAGCTTTATGATCTGTTCGTACTGACTTTCGTTGGCGGTGCGCACGGCACGAGCAACAATGAGGCCGTCCGTGTTAATCGAGCCACTCATAATTTGTTCGCCAATTGTTCGGGAGAGGGGCAGACTCTCGCCAGTTAGGCTTGACTCGTTAAAGTCGGCGGTTCCTTCAAGAATAGCAGCGTCAACAGGTACGATTTCGCCTGGACGAATAATGATCTTATCCCCGACTTTTACCTCGGCAACGCGTAGGTCGACTTCTTTGCGTCCACGCAGTACGTGCGCTTTTTGCGGAGCGAGCGTAAGGAGTGACTCGAGTTCTTTTGATGCACGGCGGTCAGCATAATCTTCGAGACTCTCGCCACCCGTCAACATCAAAACAATGACAATCGCCGCCCAGTACTCACGGAGGAGGAGCGATGTAATAATCGCCGATGCCGCCAGAATATCGATACCATATTTACCCGAGCGAAAATCGTGCCACATGCCAGCCATAAGTGGCATAAGTTCGGCTACAACAACGAGCGAGAGGAGCCAGTGGGCAGCGGTGTCGTAGCCTAAAAACGTGGCTAGTAAGCCCGCAAGTGCACCAAGAAGTGCTCCACCAAATAATTTGTACTCTTTGAAAAATCCGACAATGCCGCGCATGTATCCTCGCCAATCTAAATTCTATCTGTTACTAGTATAGCAAACAGCGTCTTTAGTCTTTGGTGATGAGGCCAATTTCTTGGGCAAAATAAGGGGCTAGCACAATCAATTGCTCGCTGCTAATGCATGCGCCCTTAAGCCCGCGGATCCCTTTGACACTCATGATGCGCGAGCGCGTAAGATCTACTTCGACAAGTGTGCTGTCAGAAAACTCTACGCGATCAATATCGCAGTCAACGAAAGCGACGCGCTTAAGCGATGCATGGTAGAAGTCGATTTCGGCGATAGCGCAGCTTTCAAAGATAACATTTTCAAGTTTTGAAAAGCGAAAGTTTGCCATATCAAGCTTGCAGTTTTTGAAGTGCACGTCTTTGATGAGGCTCGTCTGTAGCTGGATACCACTACACCGCGAGCTGCGCACCACGGTGCTATGCCAACTCGAGTCAGCCAAGACACTGGCCGTAAGATCACAACGGTCTACGATGCAGTCACGGATATGCAATTTTTCAATGCGCACTTGGCTGAGTGAGCTGTTGCTTATTTGAGATTCCTGCAAGACAGCACTTTTGAGGCGTATCCCTGACGCGTCAGCTTCTGCCACACGTAGCTCGCTGAGCGTTTCGTCACGTCGTAGGAGCGCTGCGAAGTCGGTGACATCGATAAGCTGCGATGGTAGGTCGGGTGGCCTCAGTTTCATCCCTTAACTATAGCAAATAAAAAAGACTCACCGTAATGAGTCTTTAATAACAAAATCTGGGGCGAATGATGGGGCTCGAACCCACGGCCTCCGGAGCCACAATCCAGCGCTCTAACCTACTGAGCTACATCCGCCACGATGATTAACAGTACATACTGTAGCACTTTTTATTGTATTTTACTACCCATATCGAGAGGAAACTACCAGTTTGTTTACATAAGCGGTAAATTATGTTAATATATTTTTAATAATTGTGACATAAGAGGTATTCATGTATGGCATTGCATGAACAACAACCCATACCGTTTTATGGTACGGTCGCCTATGAATCAGGTATCCGACGTATAGCAGAACGAAATCTTGGCCTACAAGACCAAGTTGCTGACAATGCCAACACTGCCTTTAAGGATTTGCGCGAACCCGCTCTCGTGGTCGCTAAAGTAGTTGGTATGCACGAAGAGCAGCGCTACATCTACCGCTCGCTTGAAGCATTTCATGAGTCAAACCCACCTGAGTATCCTATGGTTCTCTCCTGCAATGCACCAATAGGTACAGCTCAGAGGGATTACGACGCCACAATGGATGAGGTCCAGCGCTTTAAGCGTGATCACCCGGAATTTCCGTTGTCTTACTACGAGACGCGGTACCCAGACCGCACGACCATCGGTGAGATCCGTAATCATGATGTTGGTGTTGCTATCGGCAGTCTGGTTAATAAGTACGGCTTTATGATTCCACGGCACGTAATGGTGGTAAACGCTGATGCTGATACTGTCTCGACGCCACGTAACTACCTGCCGGACATTAGCGATGCTGCTAAACGACAGCACTATCCTGAGCTTTCGTTTGTGTACCCGGGCATGCTGAATGCCCGAAGCGGCGGTGCTTTCCCAAACATGGACGCTGTGATGGCTTGGACGGATTTATATGCACTGTATGGCGAGAAGTATCCCGACCAGCACAACGGCATGGGACTGGGATTTTACTTGGCAGCACATGAGTACGACATTAATTGTAGTTATGGCGAGACGACTGAGCTCTTGGCGCGAGGGCGAGAAAGTCTGGGCGACCTATTGAGCGAAGTATATATTGGGCCTAAGGACGCTGTTGTTGTGTCGGCTCGGCATGCATACCACCAAATGAATGAAGGCGAAGAGCCACACTTTGGGCCAGTGCGAAGTGAGGCTACTGACTATCGCAGTGAGTTAACTCCTGATGAGGGCCATGACCTCCCGTTTGGGGTGGCATACCAACAAATTGAGATGCTCCGTATGGCAGAATTGCCCAATGTTGTTGAAGCTCAGGCCGCACATTTTGTTGAGCAAGGACTCGACGCCCAGACGGCCCGAATGCGTGCTATCGACATGGCCCGGCTGCTTATCGCACGGTCTGCTCCTCCTGGCACACCACCCCAAATTATAGGGGCGGCATATACTCAACTCGACCGTATGCAAGCGCAAACAAAAGGAAAAGTAGCCTAGCGAGTAGGCTACTTTTCATATGTGGAGTTTTAGAGATTTGGAAATAATTGTTTGGATTTTAGGCCCTCACATGGGCTACATCCAGCATATCATTAAACGCTCGTTCGTGAAAAGACAGAACGTAGTGCATTATGTGCTAAATCGACTGCTCCTACGAGGTCCCAAACTGCTTTTGAATGGTTGGCTACTTTTTGCGGCATGCGCGGATCTTCTGGCTTAATGCCGAGCATAGTTGCGCGCGTAGCGAGGCGTGCTAATCGCGAGTCCGGGTCGGGCACCTTGTCTTCGGGCACGACAATTCCCAAAAAGTCGCGGCGCATTACTCGAGGCGCAATGTCTCTGATAATGCGTTCGAGCTGGCCCTCTTGAGCAATGAAAACTGTTGGCCGCTCGTCATCTTTACCAAAGCAGTTATCTCGTTCACAAAAGGCCAGATTTGTCGCCGTATCTGGTGAATTTCGCTCGTATTGAATGCGCCAGCTCTGTACGCCATTATCCATGAGTACATCGCCCATTGAGTCTGCTTCGGGTTTGCCTCGATACCGCCTAAAATCGGGTGAAAGCCAGATTTGTCCCGTGTGGTCTCGGGGCGATTTATAGCCGCTACAGATTGCAAAACCGTCACCCTCCGCGAAATTACTGTCGACCCAAACATCTGCGGCAAAAATTGCCCGCGCAAGGCTGGGCTCGCTGAGTGACATGCCGTCGCCACTGCGGCCGCGCCCTGGAATAACCATGTGACTAACTTCGCCCAAGGTAAGACCCGGCGAACCCTCCATAATTGTGTATTTGTCCATAATTCTATTTTCAGTATTAGATAGTAGCCAAAGTATAGCAGAAGTAGGACAGGATTCGCTTTCTGGTAGCAGCAGACTGTCACGGGCAGTCTGCACACTTTTCATCTCATCCTTAGGTAGGCGAGAAACCAATAAAAAAGCCGCAAGAGCTGCGGCTTTTTTATTGGTACCCCGGACAGGATTCGAACCCAAAGCCACAGTGTGGCTTTGCCCAATATTCCGTGTCCGGCATTTTATAAGGATTGGTACCCCGGACAGGATTCGAACCTGTGACCTTGAGCTTAGAAGTCTCTTGCTCTATCCATCTGAGCTACCGGGGCATATCTCCTTTGCGACTATGGTAGCATATTTTTCTACAGAATAGGCATGGTACAGTTAATGTATGAGCACAGTTCTGGTTTTGCCGCACGATATGCAGCCTGCCGCGAGCGTTAAGGGGGTGGCACTCTATTGCTACCCCGCAACTGCGAAGGCGGCTCAGAATATTATTGCAGTTGGAGTGCACGGTGGGTCACATGCCGCATGGAGCCTGGGGCTCTATGCCTCACTTCTGGCAGCCGCCGGTATTACCGTTGTAACGTTTGACTGGCGAGGGCACGGCAAGTCTGAAGCATTGCCCGAAGAACAGGCGATCGGCCGTAGCCATGCAGACATCGCCAAAGATGAGCTTGCGATAGCTGTTGAGTACGCCAAGCATAACTTGGGTGCCGATCAAATTATTTTATTTGGGCACAGTATGGGTGGCTTGGTGGTCCAGAAATTTTTGGAGAGTCACACTGCAATGGCAGCGGTGCTGCTTGCTAGCCCAGCGCCCAAACAGGTTGGAAATGTGTATGCGCCATTATCGCTGCCACCGCACACGCTGTATATGCCCGGAGCATTGTTTCGGCGCCTTGCATTCTTTCAGAAATTCTCTCGGCAACTACGCGAGACGTATGCTTCGTATTTGGAGTCAGAATCTCCTGCGATTATCCGTGAAGTAAGTCAGGGCAAGCGCCAGGGTGTACCGGTAGCTGCAGCAAGCGTGCGTCAGAATGTTCGCCATCTGCTTGTTGTGTCTGACCACCGAGATATTTTAACGCCTCGATACATTATGAAGCGCCTCGCTCGTTACTATAATGCCGATTTTCTGCCTGTTGATACGGCAGGGCACTGTAATATTTTGTATGGTCCCGCCGCGCCGCACGTGGCTGCAATGGTATTAGATTGGATTAAAAAACGGCCGGAATTATCGGCCGATTAGTATGGTTCTGTCAGATGCTCGCGCAGTTCAACGCTTGCTAAGCTAAACTGGTCAATAACCTGGGGGATGATCAGTGCGAGATTCTCTAAATAACGCTCGTCGGTTTGTTTGTTGCTCACGTTTTTAAGTACTGAGTCTATCGTCTCGCCAATTTCCTTATGGGCAGTTTCGGCCAGGGTTTTTCCATTTTGCCTGCGGATGCAAACGCTATATGAGTGGTCTACCTTATCTTGCGCGTATTCAGCGTACATGACGCTCAAAATCCAGCAGGTAGGTTCCCAGTCTCCGGCAAGATATTTTTCAAGAGTTTTGGTAAGCTTGTCCCAATCGGCTTTGTCTTCAGCTTCGGAGCGATAATCTTCTGTAATATCAAACGCTAAATCAGCAATTTTATAAAGCATAGGGTGCGCCGAGCCATCGAGGGGATATTCAAAAGAGCCAGCACTTATTTTTGTGGCTGCCTCGTTAAATGGTACATTGCCAGCTTTGTGATCGGCGATTGCGGCCTGGCAGATTTCAATAAACATATAAGAGTTACTAATCTTCTTGACCTTAAAGTATTAACGTATCAAGAGTTCGTATATGGTGCGGGTAGAGAGAATCGAACTCTCATCTCCAGCTTGGAAGGCTGGCATACGAAGCCATTGTACGATACCCGCATCTCTGTCGTAACAGAGGATAGTATAGCAGAAACTCTGGATGTGTTCTAGAGCTCGTGCAAAACAGTGATGTGTGCGCCGAGGCTATTGAGGCGTTCGGCGAGGTCTTCATATCCGCGCTGAATCGTATAGATGTTGCGCAGGGTTGAAACGCCATCGGCTGCAAGCATGCCGATTAGCAAGAGGCTCGCTGGGCGTAGTGCTGGTGGGCAGACCACGTCGGCGGCGCGGAACTTGGTCGGTCCTTCGATGTACAAGCGATGCGGATCTGCGAGTTCAACTTGCATGCCGACCTTGGTCATCTCGGTGTAATAAATGGCGCGGTTTTCGTACATCCAGTCGTGGATGAGCGTACGGCCACGAGCTACGCCAGCGATAGGCACAAAGTATGGCAGGTTGTCGGCGTTAAGGCCCGGGTAGGCGCTTGAATGAATTTTGTCGCTTAAGGCGCGAAGGCGACCGTGGTGGCGGTGAATCGTTAGGTCAACGAGCTCGGTATTGCCATTGTTGGCTTTGTAGCGCTCGCTGAGGTCGTACTCAAGGCCCATCTTTTTGAGTTTCAGAAGCTCAACTGACATGAACGCAATTGGCACGCGGCGAATGGTGACCTCAGAATCAGTTGTTACGGCTGCTGCCGTAAAGAACATTGCTTCGATAGGATCTTCGGCTGGGGCGTAGGTGATGTTCTTCTTGATCATTGGCACACCCTTGATGCGAAGGGTGGTGCTACCAACACCCTCGATTTTGACGCCGAGTTTTTGCAGGAAGAAGCAGAGGTCCTGAACCATGTAGTTAGAGGTACCAAATTCAATAATTGTTTCTTCTGGTGTGCGAGCGGCTGCAAGGAGTGCGTTTTCGGTTACAGTGTCACCAGCTTCGTAAAGCGTGACACGGCCGGCAGGCTTTTTGTCGACAGTTACTTCGTAATGACCAGTGGTTGCAAGAATGTTAACGCCAAACTCTTCAAGTGCATACAGGTGAGGCGCAACGGTGCGTGAACCGAGTTTACAACCACCAGCGTAGGGGATCTTGAAGTCTTTGTAGTCATGGATGAGTGAACCCATCATCATAAGCACAGAACGCGTCTTACGTGCTGCTTCGGCATCCATGTTGTCCATCTTGAGTTTTTCGGGGCGACGAATTTCGAGGTCATTGCCATTAACCCACTTAACTTGTACGCCGATGCTCTCGAGTACTTCGATAATGCGGTAGACCTCTTCGATGCGAGGGAATGATGTAAAGCGCGTAACGCCGTAGTTTAAGAGACTGGCACACAACAGTGCAACGGCAGCGTTTTTACTGGTCTTAAGTGTAATTTCCCCTGAGAGTTTGTGTCCACCTTCGACACGCAGGTTAACAGCTGCGCCGCTCAGAGAGATAAGTTGTTTGTTGAGGACGTCGCTGATGCGTCCTAATGTTTCAAGGCTTAAGTTTTGCTTGCCGTGTTCCATGCGGTTGACTGCCGATTGGCTCGTATTGAGTCGTTTGGCAAATTCAGCTTGGGTGAGGCCTCGTTCTTGTCTAATTTGTGCAATAAGTTGTCCGATTTTCTCGTTGGTTGTGTGCATAGCACCATAAACTATATCAGATAAGGTATAGTTGTCAAGGTTTAGCGTAAAGAAAGAGGTAGTGGTTTTTACTATTTTATCATGACAGCAATGCTTGATACAATGTGGCCATGATCTAATGTACGCCCCTCTCTTCCACGCAACATAAACTCTTGAATAGGAGATACTAATGAACGACCAAGCGATTGCTGCTTTGATTGCAGCAGAAGAAGAGCGTCAGCGTGATGGGCTAGAGCTGATTCCATCCGAAAACTATGTAAGCCGTGACATCTTAACGGCAATGGGCAGTATTTTTACTAATAAATACTCCGAAGGCTATCCTGGGCGCCGCTACTATGGCGGCCAGGAGAATACCGACAAGCTCGAGACTTTAGCAATTGAACGTGCTAAGCAGCTTTTTGGTGCTGATCATGCCAACGTACAGCCCCACAGTGGTGCACCTGCTAACGAGGCCGTGTATAGCGCCTGGCTTGAGCCCGGCGACACAGTGCTGGCAATGGACCTTTCTCATGGTGGACACCTAACACACGGTGCGCCAGTAACTCGAAGCGCCAAGTTATATAACTTTATCCGCTACAAGATGAAAGACCCTGCGACTGGTGAAATCGACTACGACGAACTGCGCGAACTGGCCCTGAAACACAAACCAAAGATTATCTTGGCTGGCTTTAGTGCATACCCACAAGAGTTGGATTACGAAAAGTTTGCAGCTATTGGCAATGAGGTCGGAGCATTGCTCATGGCTGACATGGCACACATTGCTGGTTTGATTGCTGGCGGCGTAGCTAAAAATCCGTTTGATTACGGCTTTCACGTTATTACGACCACGACTCACAAAACGCTGCGCGGGCCTCGCGGTGGCCTGATCTTGTCAAAGGGTACTGTTTCGAATCCTTTACGCGCCCCTGAGAAAACGATTGAAAACATTCCGACACTTATCGACCGGGCGGTATTCCCGGGTATGCAAGGTGGTCCTCATGAGCACATTATTGCTGCTAAAGCCGTTTGCTTTGGCGAGGCACTGCAGTCTTCATTTAAGAAGTACGCTGCCCAGGTTGTTGCTAACGCCGCCGCTCTAGCTGAAGAGCTCAAGAAGCGCGGCTTCTACCTTGTAACGGGTGGCACGCGCAATCACCTTATCTTGGCAGATGTGTATAAGAGCTTTGAACTTGACGGTAACGTTGTCGAGACAGTTTTGGATAAAATTGGCCTGACACTGAACAAAAACAGTGTTGCCAACGACCCACTGCCGCCATTCCGCCCAAGCGGTATCCGACTAGGTACCCCAGCGATTACTACCCGTGGTCTTACAGAAGAGCATATGGAAAAAATCGCCGAATGGATGATTCAGGCGATTCAGGGACGGGAAGACGAGCAAAAGCTTGCTGAGCTTCGAGCTGAGGTAACAGCCTTTGCTCGCCAATTCCCATTACCGAGTGATCAGTAAGGCCAGACTAGTTCTTGTCAGTAGGCTTGCCAAAGACAACCCGGTAGCGACCAGGTGCTGGTGTAGGTGCAGATACAGGGGCGGGTGCGCCAAGCACCGTGCCAGGTATCCGTACTGCCCTGAGAGCAGTGGTGGTCTCTGTGGGTTTCTCTTGTGCTGGTGTGCTGTCGGCAACGGCTTCTACGCGTCGACGTCGGCCAGTGCCTGCAGGTATATCGACAGGTTCCGCTCCATCAGGCGCCGTGTCTGCTGCCTCTATGGCGAGGGCGGTTGGAGCTGCGTTGATCTCTCCAATTGTCGCACCCAATGGCATCTTGTAGGGGCGCCGTGCAATGTCTGAGACAGTCGCAAGTGTTGCTGCGCGAGTTTCAATCGCCCCGTCAGGCATGAGTTGATATCCATTTGCTAGCTCGTGCTGGCGTGCTGCGACCATTCCATCGAAAATTGGCGACTCAGGAAATTGTTGGGTCTGTGCTATTTGAGGTTGTTCGTGTTGTAGGGGCATACACTACTCCTTTTTTATGGTAACTGATGTGCAGAGCACCATTTTACTGTACTACGAAAGGCATGTGCGGAATGCCAAAGATTGTTGTGGTATAATCACCGTATATGGCAGGGAAAGTTCAAACAGTTCGAGCAGCGGTCTACTTAATTTTTGAACGGGGCGACAAGGTATTGCTATCTATGCGTGCCAATAGTGGGTACCACGACGGTGAATACGGCGTCCCTACGGGGCACATCAAAGATGGCGAGCCAGCCTCTGGTGCGGCAATTCGTAAGGCCTACGAAGAGGTAGGTGTTCACTTGCGAATGTCAGAAATACGACTCGTTCACGTTATGCACCGTTCGAGCGGTAGCGATAAAACGAGCGACTACATTGACTTTTACTTTCTAGTGCTCAACTTTGCAGGGGAGCCTAAAAACCGTATCCCCGAACAGTGTACTGAGCTGCGTTGGGTTGAATGGAATATGCTTCCTCCTCTTACCGTACCTGAGGTGCGCGAAGCAATTGAGCATATCAAAGAAGACAAAATCTACTCAGAGTTCGACTTTTTAGCGCACTAGGATGCGCTAATCGTGGGGCAGAATCTCGGGTTCTTGCTCGAGGCTGATGCCAAATTTTTGGCGTACGGTGTCGACGATTCGGTCACGGAACATAACAAGCTGTGCGGTGGTTTTTGCCTCTTCATTGACAAGTACGAGTGGCTGCTTCGGCCATGTTCCCATACCGGTCTGGGGGTCATGGGCATCTTTGAACCCGGCTTGCTCTAAGAGCCACGCGGCCGGTATTTTAATGCCGCCGTCTGCCGTTGGCCAGTGAGGTACATCTGGGTAGTCTGCTTGCACCTGGGCAAAGGTTCCTTCATCGACGATAGGATTAGCAAAGAATGATCCGTTGTTAGCGACTAGTTTGGGATCGGGTAGCTTGCTGGTTCGAATAGCGATGACAGCGTCGCGTACAATCTGCGGTGTAAAAGTGGTAACGGCATTATCTGCAAAGTATCGTTCGAGCGCCTGATAAAACGGCGGCTGTGGGTTGCGGCGACTGAGATGCAGAGTGATGGCGGTAATAAAGAAGCGACCCCGGTCAGTGGTCTTAAATCGACTAGTCCGGTATCCAAACGCACAGTCCATAGCAGGAATATTGAGGAATGTCTTGCTCTGTCTGTCGTAGGCTTCGACACTCAAAAGTACATTGCTAATCTCTTGGCCGTAGGCGCCAACATTTTGCACGGGTGTAGCACCAGCAGTGCCGGGGATAAGCGACAGTGCTTCGATGCCCGTCAGACCCTTTTCAACGGTACGCGCAACTACTTCGTCCCAGTTTTCACCAGCGCCAACAGTGACGTAATAGTTATCGTCATCTTCGACGGTTTCTTCGAAGCGCATAATTTTATTAACAATAATAAGACCAGCAAAGCCTTCATCTTTCCAGATGATATTACTGCCGCCACCAATCATAATAATCGGCATATTTCGCGCTTCAGCCCAAGCGATGGCCTCTTCGAGTTCAATACGACTTGTCACTTCGGTGAGGTAGGCGGCAAAACCCCCAAGACGCATGGTTGAGTAGTTGGCGAGTGAAACATGTTCTGACGGATTCATAGCTGTCATTATAGCTATGGTGAATGGTAAAACCTAGAGATGAGCATATGCAACTTCGGTCACCCAGGGGTATTTTGCTTGCGTAGGTGGCTTTGGGGCGCTATCATTTATATATGAGTGAAGTATCAAAGCAACCTTTTAAGAACTTCGGCGACCGTTTGAAGACGCTTCGCCAAACAATGCAGGAAAGTCCTGCGGATGTTTCTGGTGCGGTTGAAATAGACGAAGCGACACTCGCTCGCTACGAAAACGGTCAAGAACGCCCCAGTGAAGATATTCTTAACCTGTTAATTAGTCATTTCGACATGCAAGATGACGATGCCGCAAGACTATGGAAGCTTGCCGGATACGAAGTGCCAACCGACCGCGATGATTACATCGCAGGCGCAGATGACATCCAGGGCAATCGTGCTGGAGTGCTTGTGATGGCTATTGACCCGCGTATTATTTACACGGATGGTATGCACGTTAACGCAGGTCCTCATGGCGTTGTCCTGAGTTTTGCTCAAATGAGTGGTTCACAGCAGCCGCTGGTAACAGCGCGCGTAGGCATGAGCCGCGAGCAAGCGCGAAGTATTATTAGTACATTGCAAGGTGCACTTGACCGCACCGAGCCACGACAGCTGCCATCTGGCAAAAAGCCTGTCGATGACAAAAGCACAGAATCATAAAAAATAGCCCCCAAGTAAGGGGCTTATTTTTTTAGGGCATAATATCCGGGTTTGTTGCGCCAATGTGCCGCAATATAATGCGCGCTGCCGCCTGGCGAGCAGCATACTTGTTGGGACCGCGGGCATTCATTACGTAGGTGTCGACCCCGTTCTCGCCCTTGCGCTCCAACTGCACCGTAGTGCAAACGCTGCTTCTTGCGTCTTCATGGTCTCCCCAGAAAAGTTCAACATCCCCATATGCTGCAGAAAGTGCTGCTTTAGGGTCAGGGTAGAAGATCTGGTCTTTGTACTCTATGGCATGGCGTTTTCTAATAAACTCTCGGACTGCTTGGCCATTTTTATAGGGTGATATGCCTGGTCCTCCATACATTTCCAGGTGCTGTCTGAGGGCGGCCTTTGGTGCGAACACAGTTTGTTCGTAAGCAGGCAGAGACTCTGTATCAATACCTAGGAGGTGGGCGAGGGCATTACATGCGGCCTGGCCACTTGCCTCGGCTTTTTCTGGCGCCTTTGCGATACCGGTAAAAAGCTTTCCCTCTCGGGCCACAGTTACCGTGGTCTGGTACGGCTCACCCTCTGATGCGCGTGTCGATTGGAGGTCAAGAGATACATAGCCATACTGTCTTGCGGCACGCATGGCTTGGAGCGCTAGGCTAGGCGTAGCCTTGAGCCTGCTGAGCGCCTGACGCTGGAGGCCAGCCTGTTCAGGAAAATTAACTGCCAATACCCCGTGCTCGCGAGCAGTTAACATGTCGCATGCTAGCTTAAGTGCAATGGTATCGCTGAGCGAGTCGGAAAGCGCGGGTTGTCCAGCCTCAGACTGTAGATCGGCGATGTATAGATTGCCCAGGGCTTCATCTTCTTGAGGTGTTGTAATTTGGGTGATGCCCAGAGTGGTCACGCCGTCGCAGACGTCTAAAAAACCTTGCGTATCTGCAAGGTGCACGATGTTTTCTGCGACAAAAGCAGGTATGGGCCACTTTGGCGTACGCACAACCTCATTAACGTGCGGAGGATATTCAATCATCGGAGTAATATAGCACGCAGTCCGTGAAGAAAATATTGTATAATAAGTAACGATATATGCACCCGTAGCTCAGCTGGATAGAGCGTCAGTTTCCGGTACTGAAAGTCGGGGGTTCGAATCCCTTCGGGTGTACCAAATAAAAGACCTGTCCTCCGGGACGGGTCTTTTATTTTATGCCTTGAAGAGGGATGAGACGAAGAACGAGGTGTTTTGCCAGTGGCAAAGCACCTGCTAACAGAAAACGAATCCCTTCCAGCTACCTAAGCTGCAAGTTTGAGCGTCTGTGCATAGATCGAGAGCAGGGCTCGGCTGCGCACAATAGGATGGCGGATAAGTCGCGCGGCATACACGTCAGTGGTATCACAAGAGATATCAAACAAGGCACGGTCACGTTGTCGGAGACCGTCGGTTTGCGGATCATATGCCTGGTCGGCGGGCATAGGGCGCGTATCTTCAATTTGCATAGCCAACAGTACGTCTTTGTAGTGAATGGCAATGTCGGCAAGGGCCATTGAATCAACACGGGGATCACTCAAAAGCTCCCACCCCACACGAGAATCATTCATGTATCGTACAACTTGGGTGAGCTCTGTGCTGGTACTGTAGGTGGGCGATTCGGCTATTGCCGCTGCTAATGCTTCTTGCTGGAGCTCTTTCTTTTGCGCATTATCAGATGTGTGAGCAGACACCTTGGCTAAAGCGCGCGTTCGCCATGTCGATGCTGGGAGGGCACGAGCTTCCTCCGGGTCACGCATAGCATCTGTAATAGTATTCATGTACGTTCCTTGCGTGTACGAGGGTGGCATGTTGCAGATTGCAGCATTGATGACGGTGCGCGGAGTTTTCTCTGATGCGTGAAGATCTTCAATAAATGTGCGGCTTATGAAGCTATCCTGTCGGCTTGGGTCAGTGATGTACTTGCCCAGTCGTCGATCATTGGTGTGGTGAAAAAGCCGGTAAGCAATGTCGGATAGCTGCTCTGACTTGAGCGGATTTTCTGGGTCTACCAACAGCTGCTCCAAGACGGCCATCGCTTCGTCGGCAAGCGCTGTTTGCAAATCCGTGTCCACTTCACCTCTATCGCCTCTGATGTTGAGGTAGGCGCCAAGTCTCGTGATCGGGTCTTCGATGCGATTGGCGGTTGCAATGTCTATTGGATACGATGCATAGAGTCGTCGCTTTGTCTGTATATTGGGTTCGCTTGCAATGAGGTCCCAGCCTGCCTCGTACATTTCTTGGCTGAGGGCGTCTTGACCTTGTTTTTTATGCCGCAAAGAAGTATCTCGATATGCTGTAACGCGGTCTTCGATGTCATCAATTGCCGCAAGGTATTCTGGTAAACCTGTGATGATTGCTCGGCGGTAGGCATAGTTGCTACGGCCAGCGTCAGAGGTGATAATGCTGGTATCACCAGTCGCGAGCGCAATATCAACGAGTGCACGATCGCGCTCAAAGCTTGGCTCGGCATCCGCCAGAAGGCTCGCATCCTGGCTAGCCTTAGCAAGTGAACAGAGGGCCGTGAACGGCCTGAATTCGAGATCACGACTTATCCAGGGCTCTGTACCCGCTTCGACGTAGGCGTCATAGGCTGCTTTTTTTACGAAGGCATGCGCATCTTTATCTGTGACATAGGTCAGGGCGCCGCTCAGCAGAAAGCTGCGCTCGATAGGAACATCAACGCTTAACATAGTCGTGACAGCCTCCTGAAGGGCAGGGTCAATAATGAGTTCGGGGCCGGACTTTATTGGCTGTTGTTCGTGCGGTAATGGATGAGAGAGTTCAGACATATGAACCATACACTATCATCAACGTGCGTGGCATGCAAATCTATGGGAGAAATATAAAAGTTTACCAACTGAGCTTAATGTCTTGTGGGGCATTTGCGGTTGTGAGCGTCGGAACGCTTCCGCCAAATGTGTACTGTACTCTTGTGAGGTTATATCCGTTGAACGAGCTAGCAGTTTGTGGCTTGTTATTTTTGTCATAGCCCGTGTCGGTCCGATATTCGGCGTATGCCGGTAGCATGGTAGAGGGATCAAGATAGAGCGTTATTTTCATCCCGGCAGATATGACTCCGGCTGTTCTATATGGGTGCGCACCTGGGTCAATGCCAGTTTTCTTGAAGGCAAACATGAGCTCTTGCGTGCCATACCATGTTTTGCTGGCGTTATTGTTCTTTGGCGTAATATGTGCGGCAAGCTTGAGATACTTTTTATTTGCGTGTGTGTCTATTGAGGCGCTGTCGGCGGTGAGGATTCCCCGTGACATAAGACCTTGGAGAGCGTTGGTGAATGTTTGTGCTTGGGTGGCATTCATGCCGCCCGAATTAAAGCCGTCGGTCGTTTCGAGCGTGACGTTGATGTGCGAGTAGTCACAAGCTGAATTTGTACCGCCCGATGAATCCTCGACTTCCCATTTGGGCTTGAGGTTTGCAATGCCAAGGTCCAGATATGTATAAGACTGTCCATCAACACAGCGAGTCGCGAATATGCCTTTTTCTGTTGGCGAAGACTTTGAGATAAACGTTAGGCTAAACTTTTTGGACGCGTAATCTATTGTTGCGTCACCGGTGCGGCGACCAAGGAAGGATGACGAATCGGGCGACGGTAAGGTGCTGCTCTCAGATACAAGGTGCTGTACTTGCTGTGTGGAAGTGGCGTAGACAGCGCCAAGCAACAGATCATCTTTGTTGAGTGAGGTGAGCTTGGACTCGAGCGTTCCATTTGCCTGAAGCTGCTTAACAGTAGTGACGACGGAGGCACTGTCAGTCTTTTCCTTTGATGTTAGAAAGTAGGCGCCAACGCCGAGCCCAACAAAAATGAGTAGGACCACAAAAGCCAGCGGCGCCTTTGACGACCGGCGGGGTTCTTGTGGCGGCATAGGCGGAGTTACAAATTGATTTTGCTGCGGCGGTACATACGGTTGTTGTGTGGGCTGCACAGGGGGTGTTGGCGGTACTGGTGACACAGGCGGCACTGATTGCGGCTGAAACTGTGGCTGTTGCGGCACCTGAGGTTGGGGCACGAATTGTGGGGTAGGTTGCTGTGGTTGATTGTCCATTTATCTATATAGTAGGGCGCGAAGCCAGACAAACACAAGCACAATAATGGAGCATCAGAGTGAGCTGCTATGAGCTACCTAAAAAGTAGCTGGATAAATTGCAAAAAGAGCGTATAACTTAACTTGTGAAGAAAAATATCTTAATCTACATCATCTTTTTAGCCGTTAGTGTTGTGGGCGGCGCATTGTTTGTGACGCGCGACTCACTCAAAAATGTTAACGCCTGTGTACAAGCTCCAGGGTGTATCGATCAAAATAAGCAACCGCTCGGTAAGCAAACAGTTAAAAGCTATGGTTTTCCGGCGACATATCGCCAAGTTGTTGTCTTTGAGCCAACCAACAACAAGCAGTCAGACTCGAACTATGCTGGATACGCTTCAGCCAGTGCCGAGATTAAGGCAGTCAAGCCACTGATTGTTGTGAATATCATTTTCTGGTTTGCGCTCCTGTACGCAGGCTACTCACTGGCGATTAAGTTCAAGAAGTCTTAGCAGGTAGCTGTTCTTTCCGGATACAGGAGCACTGTATACTAGGTACAGTAAATTATCGGAGATACACTATGTCAAAACAATCATATCAGGCAAGCGGTGCGGCTTTTGTGGGCTGTGTCATTCTTGGCGTAGGGCTGGGCATGGTTTTTGATAACACAGGCGCGGGATCAGTCATCGGTACCGGTATCGGCTTCTTGGTTATGTCGCTAATGCGCGCCAAAAAATAGTACGAATAAGATCGCTAAACAGTGGTGTAGTAAATAAAACTTGCAACGGTCGATAGCGCGCCGTACAATTAGGATAATCTTAAAAACCATAAGGATTATCCTGTGAGTAAAACAAAAACTACATCTAAAGCTAAACCTGTAAGCCGACAGGCTAAAGCCTCACGCAGTACTACCACAAAGCGTAGCGCTGTCGTAAGCGGCGGTA
>Ga0157371_10000183_pt1 | contig 92426 bp, 79 predicted proteins | sample C45metaG_FD_113462 | JGI IMG/M metagenome (GOLD analysis project Ga0157371, IMG submission 113462) | Corn rhizosphere microbial communities from Kellogg Biological Station, Michigan, USA - C4-5 metaG | ecosystem: Host-associated > Plants > Roots > Rhizosphere > Soil | place: USA: Michigan...
CTACGCGAATAGGGCACGGCAGGCCTCCAAAAATCATGTCTCGACAACACGATTTTGGCAAAATCCTCAGGATCTGTCTGCCGTGCACCTCCTCCTTCGTATAAAATCCCGGACAGCTGTGGGCACAAGGCCGGGGTGACGATGGATTGAGGCGCGTCGGTCGCGTCTAACTGACACCCATGTAAACAGCCTCTTTGCAACCCGCACGGAATCGAATATCCGGTATGGCGGAGAGGTGAGGCATATGGAGCATTTCGACGTCCTTGTCGTCGGCGCGGGCATTTCGGGGGTCGGCGCGGGCTATTATCTGCAATCGCAGAGCCCGGACCGCAGCTATGCGATCCTGGAGGGCCGGCCGCAAATGGGCGGGACCTGGGACCTGTTTCGCTATCCGGGCATCCGCTCGGACTCGGACATGTACACCTTGGGCTATTCGTTCAAACCGTGGACCGATGCCAAGGCGATCGCCGACGGACCGGCGATCCTGAAATACCTCAAGGAAACGGCGAGCCAATACGGCATCGACAAGCACATTCGCTACAATCACCACGTCAAGAAGGCGTCCTGGTCGACCGAGGACGCGCGCTGGACGGTCGAAGCCGAGACCGCCGACGGACCGGTCGCCCTGACCTGCAATTTCCTCTTCATGTGCTCGGGCTATTACAATTACGCCAAGGGCCATTCGCCCGACTTTGCCGGTGCGGAGGATTTCAAGGGACGCATCGTCCATCCGCAATTCTGGCCGCAGAACCTCGATTATTCGGGCAAGAAAGTGGTGGTGATCGGCTCAGGGGCCACCGCGGTGACCTTGGTCCCGGCCATGGCCGACCAGGCCGGGCACATCACCATGTTACAGCGATCGCCGACCTATATCGTCGCGCGGCCCGCCGAGGATAAGCTGGCCAATTGGCTGCGCGCCAAGTTGCCGGGCAAATTGGCCTACGGGCTGGTGCGCTGGCGCAACGTGCTGTTCGGGCTGTTCTTCTTCAATCAGGCGCGGAAATATCCGGCCAAGGCGAAGGAGCGGATCATCGACATGGTTCGTGCCGAATTGCCCGACCACGATATCGAGACGCATTTCACGCCGCGCTACAATCCGTGGGACCAGCGCCTCTGCCTGGTGCCCGATGGCGACTTGTTCCGCGCGATCCGCGAGGGCAAGGCCGATGTCGTGACCGACACGATCGAGCGCTTCGTGCCCGAGGGAATCCTGCTCAAGTCGGGCAAGGCGCTGCCCGCCGATATCGTCGTTACCGCGACCGGGCTGGAATTGCAGTTGCTGAGCGACGTCCAATTCTCGGTCGATGGCGAGACCAAGGATTTGTCGCGGACGATCAATTACAAGGGCATGATGTATTCGGGCATCCCGAACATGGCATCGTCATTCGGCTATACCAATGCGTCGTGGACGCTGAAGGCCGATTTGACCTGCGCCTATGTCTGCCGGCTGCTCAACACCATGCGCAAGCGCGGGCTGCGCCAGGCGACGCCGCAGCCGAGCGCGCCGGTGGGGGAGGAGCCGTTCCTCGATTTCACCTCGGGCTATGTCCAGCGCTCGATCGACAAATTCCCGCGCCAGGGCGACCGCAAGCCATGGCGGGTCCACCAGAATTACGTTCGCGATTTGATGGCGCTGAAGTTCGGGTCGGTCGACGACGAGATGGCATTCTCCAATCCGGTCCCGAAGCCGGCGAAGAAGGCGGCGTAGGAAGTAGCGATCGGAAGGACCTGTCGGAAGTAGCGATCGGAATTAGCCGTCGCCCCGGCGGAGGCCGGGGTCTCAGGCAATATTGCGCTTCCGCCCCATAACCCGTCATCCCGGCGAAAGCTGGGATCTCAAGCGGTATCGCGATACGGCCGGAGACCCCAGCTTTCGCTGGGGTGACGGATTATTTTCGCTGGGATGACGATCAGGCCTGACGCAGTAACGTCACCCGCGCCTTGCCATAGGTCTTGTCGGCGTCGACCTCGAACCCCGCCAACTCGACCTTTTCGTTTTTCGCCGTTTCGATGCTGATCCAGGTCGCCGGGCCGACCCAGCCGAGCCGTGCCAATTTGTCGAGCGCCACTATGCCGGCGCCGGTACCGTAGGGCGGGTCCATCAGGATCAGGTCGAGCGGCGCGCGCGCGGGACCGAGCGCCAGCACCGATTGGGCGCGGACATCGGCCTTGGCACCGAGCTTGGCGACGTTGGCGCGCAACGCGTCCAGCGCCGCCTTGTCCTGCTCGACGAACAGGCAGGACGCCGCGCCGCGCGACAAGGCTTCGAGTCCCAGTGCGCCCGAACCCGCGAACAGATCGGCGACGGCAAGGTCCTCGAAACTGCCGAGCCGGCTGGTGAGCATCGAGAACAGGGCTTCGCGCGTGCGATCCGCTGTCGGGCGAGTCGTGTCACCCTTTGGCGCGACGAGCGGGCGGCCGCGCCACTGACCGGCGATGATCCGCATCTAGCGCGGCTTTCGCGGCGGGCGCGGTCCGCCGCGGGGGGCGGAAGGGCCACGCGAGCCCGATGGGCCGGAGGGACGCGATGGCGCCGATGGGCGCCCAGAGCCACGCGAGGAAGTCGCACCGGAGGGGCGCGCCGGGCGAGCCGGACGCTCTGGCCGTTCGGCTGTGTCCCGATCGCTGCGGTCGTTGCGAAAATTGCGCGAGCGGTCGCTTCGCGCACCGGTCGAGCGCGTCGCCAGCGTTCCATCGGCGCGCTGGCGCGGGCCCGTTTTGGGTTTGGGCGGGCGTTTGCCCGCCGCCGGCCGCGGCACGTCGTCGGGCGAGGAAGTGCGCGCGCTGCGGCCCCTGAACGGAGCCTGATCAGCCGCGTCGCGCGAGCGCTCCGAACGATGCGGGGCATCCTGCTGCAGTTGCTGGTGCGGGCGAGCGGCGCGAGGCGCTGCCGTCTGCCAGCGTCGCTGCTCGGGCTCGTTGCGCGCGCGGGAAGTGCCCGCTGGTCTCGGCCGAGCGGGGTGTGACGCAGCTGCGGGCGAGGGGCTCGAAAGTTCGCTGACCTGTTTGCGCGCCGGTTGCGGCAGATCGAGCCGGGTCGGATCCTTGCGGAACGAATCGATATCGTGCGCGCGGACTTCGCCGATCGCCCCCATCGGCAAGTCGCCGAGCACGAAGGGGCCGTAACGCGTGCGGATCAGCCGGCTGACTTCCAGGCCGAGATATTCGAGCACGCGCCGCACCTCGCGGTTCTTGCCCTCGGTCAGCTTGAGTTCGATCCAGAAGTTGGCGCCCGTGCGTCGCTCCATATTAGCGTCGATCGATCCGTAGCGGACGCCCTCTATCTCGACGCCATGGATCAGATCCTCGAGTTGTGACTGGGCGACGGTGCCATAAGCGCGGGCACGATAGACGCGTTCGACGCCGGTCGCCGGCAGTTCGAGCTGACGCTTGAGGCCGCCATCGGTGGTCAGCAGCAACAGCCCCTCGGTCGCGAGGTCGAGCCGGCCGACCGGGACCAGGCGCGGCAATCCTTTGGGCAAGCGATCGTAGATCGTCGGGCGGCCCGCCGGATCGCGTTCGGTGACCAGCAGGCCCTTGGGCTTGTGATAGAGGAACAATTGCGCGGCTTCCGCCTCGCGTACCGGATTGCCGTCGACGGTGACGCCGGCGAGCGAACTCAGCAACGTCGCGGGCGTTTCGACGACGACGCCGTCGATCGCGACGCGGCCTTCGGCGATCATGCGTTCGACTTCGCGCCGCGAGGCGATTCCGGCACGTGCCAACATTTTTGCGATCCGCTGATCGTCGGGAGTCTTGGAGGGAGGCATCGGCGCGCCAATATACCGATTGGCAGGGGAACGGGGGAAAATTTGCACCGGACTCGTTGCTGGGCGTTAAGCCACGCACACGTAACGACGCGCGGACGAAACGATCTGCGCGCGATTGGGTTGAACGATCATGGTGTTCGGACACGCAAAAAGGGTCATCACGCGGCTTCTCGTCTGCGAGGACGAGCCATTGATCGCGTTCGAGAATGAGCATGCGCTGATCGAACGGGGATTCGAGGTCGTCGCCACGGTCGATCGCGTCGCCGACGCGATCGCGGTGCTGGCGTCCGGCGTCGATGTCCATCTCGTCCTTGTCGATATCACGCTGGCCGATGGCAGCGGGATCGAGGTCGCGCGGGCGGCGCATGCCCGCGGAGTCGCGGTGGTCTTCGTCACCGGCGAATGCCCCGAAGGCGGACGGGCCTTTGCCCGCGGCTGTCTCGCCAAACCCTATCGGCCGGTCGATCTGATCGCCGCGATCGCCGCGATCGACGGGCAGATCCAGGGCCGCCCGCGCCCGCGCCGCCTGCCGCGCGGTTTCTCGCTGTTCGATCAGGAAGAGACGGCCTGACAAGCCATCACGCCAATAAAGTCCGCCACTCCAGCGAAAGCTGGGCTCTCAAGCAGTATTGCGCTTTCAGCCCAATAGCCCGTCAATTCGCCGAAAACTGGGGGCTCAGGCGTATCGCATTTTCGCCCCAATAACCGTCATCCCAGCGAACGCTGGGATCTCAAGCGGTATCGCGGTACGGCTGGAGACCCCAGCGTTCGCTGGGATGACGGTCCGGGCTTTCGTCGGGGAGACGATCGTCCCTTCGCTAGGATGACGACCAAGCTTTCGCCGAGATGACGGTCTTAGGCTTGATGCACTGCAACCCTAGCGTCTATCTGCGCCGGCATGACCGAACCGCTCAGCACTGCCGCTCCCTCGACCTACCGCATCCATGGCGCCACCGGCGACTGGGAAGTGATCATCGGACTCGAGGTGCATGCCCAGGTCACTTCGCAGGCCAAATTGTTCTCTGGCGCGGCGACCGAATTCGGCGCCGAGCCCAATACGCAAGTGTCGCTGGTCGACGCGGCGATGCCGGGCATGTTGCCCGTGCCAAACCGCGAATGCATCCGCCAGGCGGTGCGCACCGGTATGGCGATCGATGCCAAGATCAACAAATGGTCGCGGTTCGACCGCAAGAATTACTTCTACGCCGACCTGCCGCAGGGCTATCAGATCAGCCAGCTCTACCATCCGCTGGTCGGGGAGGGCGCGGTCGAGATCGAGCTGGAAGGCGAGGCCGAGGCGACCAAAAAGATCGGCGTCGAGCGCATCCATGTCGAGCAGGATGCCGGCAAGCTGATGCACGACCAGCATCCGACGAGGTCGTACGTCGATCTCAACCGCTCGGGCGTCGCGCTGATGGAGATCGTCAGCAAGCCCGACATGCGTTCGCCGGCCGAAGCGGGCGCCTATCTGACCAAGTTGCGCTCGATCCTGCGCTATGTCGGCTCGTGCGATGGCAATATGGACCAGGGGTCGATGCGCGCCGACGTCAACGTCTCGGTGCGCAAGCCGGGTGACGAATTCGGCACGCGGACCGAGACCAAGAACGTCAACTCGATCCGCTTCGTGATGCAGGCGATCGAGCATGAGGCGTCGCGTCAGGTCGATGTGCTCGAATCGGGCGGCAAGATCGTCCAGGAGACGCGGCTGTTCAATCCGGACACCGGCACGACGCGGTCGATGCGGTCGAAGGAAGATGCGCACGATTATCGCTATTTCCCCGACCCCGATCTGCTGCCGCTCGAACTCGACGACGCGTTCCTCGAAGCGTGCCGCGCGAGCCTGCCCGAGCTGCCCGGCGCCAAGCGCGCGCGGTACGAGGCGTTGGGCATCACGCCCTATCAGGCCAATGTGCTGACCGCCGAGGTCGAGACCGCGCGCTGGTTCGATGCTTTGCTCGACGAAGGCGCCAAGCCGGTGGCGGCGGCGAACTGGGTGTCGTCGGAATTGTTCGGCGCGCTCAATCGGCTCGGCAAGGACATCACCGAATCGCCGGTGACGCCGGGCCAGGCAGCGGAACTGCTGGCCCTGGTCGACAACGGTACTTTGTCGGGCAGCCTGGCCAAGCAGGTGTTCGAGGTGATGCTCGAGACCGGCGACGCGCCGGGCAAGATCGTCGAGGAACGCGGGCTCAAACAGACCAGCGACACTGGCGCGATCGAGGCGGTGATCGCCGACGTGCTGGCGAAAAATCCGAATCAGCTTGAGCAGTATCGCGGCGGCAAGGAGGCGCTGTTCGGCTTCTTCGTCGGCCAGACGATGAAGGCGATGCAGGGCAAGGCCAATCCGGGCGTGGTCAATGAGTTGCTGAAGAAGGCGCTGTCCTGAGCGAGATCGCCGTTCGAGCCGGTGGGGGTGTGCCGCTGAGGGCGGTTGCCGCCGCATGTCGGGCGAAATAGGCTGAGTCCCAAAGGAGTGAGGACGATGCGGCGACTGATCACCATGACACTGGGCCTGTTGGCGACGCCGGTTCTGGCACAGACGAGCCCGGCGCCGGCGCCGGCCCCGCAGCCCGCACCGACCCCTGCTATCGTGCCGGCGCCGGACGTCGCATTGCCGCGCGTTAAGATCGACACGACCGCCGGCAGCTTCACGGTCGAGGTCGAGGTGAAGAAGGCGCCGGTCACCGCCGCCAATTTCCTCCGTTATGTCGATCAGAAGAAGCTCGACGGCATCACTTTCTACCGGACCTGCAAGGTGGCCGATAAGTTCGGCTTCGTGCAGTTCGGGACCAATGGCGATCCCCAGCGAACGCTGCCGTCGATCAAGCACGAGCCGACCACCATCACCGGCCTCAAACACCTCAACGGCACGCTCTCGACCGCGCGGCTGGAGCCGGGAACGGCACGCGGCGACTTCACGATCAGCGTCGGCGACCAGCCGTCATTCGACGCCGACCCGACCAGACCGGACGACGCGACCAAGACCAACCTCGGCTATGCCGCCTTCGGCCGCGTAGTCGACGGGATGGACGTGGTGCTCAAGATCTTCGACGCGCCGATCGACCCCAATGCGACGGTGCGCGGGTCGTTCAAGGGCGAGGTGCCGGCGGCGCCGGTAAAGGTTCTCACCGCGCGCCGCGTCAAATAATCGGTGGGATCAGCCCACCGGCTGGACGTGGACGAGCCCGTTTTTCCAGATCAGAACGGCGTCGGGCTGATCCGCGTCGCGCGCGACTAGCGTGCCGTAATAGCCGCCGGCGAATGCCTTGGTGCTATTCTTGTCGTTGAATGCCGTCAGCTGAGCCTGGCTAAGCCCGAGCGCGAAGGGAATCAGCCGTTCGAACTGGCCGAACGCAGCCGTCAGCGCCGCTTTGGCCAGCTTGCCATTGTCCGCGGCCCATCTTTTGGCATTGTCCCGCGCCTCGTAAGATGGCGCGCGCATTTGCGCGATGCTCATGATGTTCTGGCGATAGATCGCGACCGGTTGGCCGGCAGGCTTGCCGTCCTTGCCCAATTGCTGGCGCTCGATGCTCAACATGGCCAGCACGCGGATCTGGGTGAAATCCGGCGACAGGTCGTAACGGTAGCGGACGAAGGCGATCTGCGCGGCAGCGTTCTGCGCGAGGAAATCGGCCTTGCTGATCGCAAAGACGTCGCTGCTGCCGGTGACGCCGCGTGCCTGGAACCAATCGGGTTTCGCCAGCGCGGCTTTGGTCGTTGCCAGCGCCAGCGTATCGGTGTCGAAATCGCTTAATGCTGTGCGCACCGGCACGGCATTTCTCTCTGCCGCTGCCACTAATCGCGCGGCGATCACGTCCTGATTGTTGTTCTCGATTCCGCGGATCCATCCCCAACCACCATACCATCCCGTGCCACCATAAGGGGTGCGAGCGACCGGATCGACAAACACGCTTGTTTCGATCTCGCGCTGATAGAGGTTTGAGAGAACCAGGCGGCCGTCAGGGGTAGCGCGGTCGGCCTCGGCCAGCACCGGCGGCGCCTTGACATCGGCCTCCTTCTTGGCCGCGACGGGGGCGCCAGTCGAAAGCAGCGCGACGACGATGCACAGGCCGATCAACTTCTTCATCCAGGCCTCCCCCTCGCAAAGTCGGGGGCCGCCGCTGTTGTTCGAACGGCGGCGGCCCCCGGGGCGAACGACGTTATTTCGCCGGTGTGACGCCCTTGGCAAATTCGACGAAGTTCTTCGCGAATGCACTGCGCAGGTCGGTTTCGGCCGCCTCGGTTTCGTCGGTGGTCTTGGGCGGGAAGGCCGACAGGCCGTTTCCGCCGCGTCCCTTGACCAGCGTCGCCTTGTCCTTGCCGGTGCGGAAGTCCTTGAAGACGAAGCGGTTGTTCAGCGAGCGGCCGTAAATGGCCTTCTTCGTGTAGAAGTTTTGCGTGACGATCAGTTCGGCATAGCAAGGCGCTGTCGAGGAACTGAGACGCGTGGCCGCCTTGGTCGTGATGTTGCGGTCGGCGATCGCGGTTTCATAAACGACCTTCGACGGCGGCAGCTTCAGTTGCGCGGGTAGGTCGATGCCCTTCAGCGCCTGCACCTGAAGCCGCGGCCCGAGCGCTTCCTTCAGATATTCGGCTTCGCTGATGTTGCGGTTCTTATTCTTCGCCGCGTCGGCGACCGCGCCGATCACGCCGAAGCCGGACAGCCAACCCGTGGTCATCGCCTTGCCTTCCAGGCTCGGGAAGACATGCAACTCGCACCCGGGTTCGACGGCGGGGCTCGCGGCCGGCGTCTCCTGCGCGGAGGCCGAGACACCCAGTGCTGCCACCATGGTGGCGGCAGCTGCGAGCGACAGAGACAATTTCATTGGATAGACCCTCCTGTTTTGATCAATTGGTCTTGGGTTCGACCGCGGCAGGCTGTGCTTTCGCGGTGGTGGTGATGGTGGCCGGTGCGGGCATTGTTTCGACCGGCATGACGGCAGGGGACGCAGCCGAATAGGCGATGTCCTCGCCGGTGTGTGCCTTCAGTTCGCGTCCTTTGGGAATGACGCTGTTCTTGCCGGTAACCGCGATGCCGACGATGCCCACCGCGAAGACCACGGCGCCGGCCGCGCCGCCATTGTCCTTGCCTTCTTCGCGGTACCGGCCGTCGAGTTCGATCTGCTTTCCGTTCAGGTCGAGTGTTCTGAGCGCGATGCCTAGCAGGCCAGCACGGCCGAACCCGCCTTTCTTGCTACTGAAGGTGACCTCGCCAACGCCGGTGGTGCCCTTCGGAACCACCACGATTCCATGATCGACGACATCGTACGCGACGACCACCTTGAAAGAGTCACCGACCTTGTTGACCGTCGATGACAGGTCGTCCGCCGTCGCCACCACGATAGGTGTGCCAGCGGGCAGAACGTATGATGTCGGAACGGCAGTCGGCGCTTCTACGGCCTGACCGGTGGCAATGCCCTGCGCGCAGACTGCGCCCATCGGCAAAATGGCGGCCAGAACGGCCGCCAACAACGATTTCCCCCCCACAACACGTCCCCACGCGTAAATGCCCCAATACGCGCGACCTTATTCGCCGAAGTTGCGCGGCGCAATCCTTAAGCTTTGTACTTGTTCGTTGTTATTGCGGATCCGCTGGCCCGGGAGTGATTTCACCTGGCGAGGGGATATCGATATCGGGCATCGGCGGTGAGATCTCCGGCGGAGCGGGCGTGGGTTGCCCGGGCTGACTGGGCTCGGGGGGTTGTTCGGGCGGTGGTGTCTCGGGCGGGGGATTGGTCGACATGGCGATTCCTTTCGCACCTTGAACGCCCTCGTGACCCAGGGGTTGCTCCTGGGGAAAACTTGCTGTGGACCATTCGTATGACCCTGCTTTTTGAGGCAGGCACCTTCACGACGCGTCTGCGGTCTCAATTCAGCGCCGGGTCGCCAAACCCGCGGTCCGCGCGATCGCGGACAAGGGGAAAGAGCAGCGCGACCGCCCGGCGGCTGCCGGCCGCGCTGAAATGGCCGTCATCGGCGAACAGGAAAGCAGGTCCCGCCTTGTAGGGGCAGGCGTCCGCCCCGCACAGAATGGCGATCGGATCGACGAAATGCGCGCCGATCGCGGCGCGGCGCAGGGCTTGGTTGATGCCGCGATCGACCGCGACCGGCCAGGATGCGATGCCCCGATCCGTAGCGCCGCTCCGATAGGCGATGGTCTGGACGTCGGCGGCGAACAGCGGCGTCTGCCCAATCACCGTCACGCTCGCCCCGGCCTTGCGCAGCGCGGCGATAGTGGCGGGCAAGGCATCGAACCCGCGCGCGCGCCAATTCTGCCAACGCGCCGCGATGACGACATGGGTGAACCGTCCTTGCCGCACGACGTCGAGGACATGCTCGTCGAACGCGCGACAGGTCGGCGTCATGCCACTGGTATCGAGCAACGGGGTGCAGGCGGCTGCGGTATACTGGACGACGGTGGCCGCGATGCTGCCGGCATTCGCCTCGATGCCGGGTACATAATGAGCAGCGAAGCTATCGCCCCAGAGCAGGACCTTGGGGCCAGCGGCGCGGGAGCGGGTGCACGCCGCTTCACGCCAGACGAGCGGGTTTGCGCCGCCTTCGAAGAAGCAACTCCCTTTGCCCCAGCGTACATCGGTCATCAGTGGCTGCGTCGCTGGCAGCGCGAGGCGCCCCGGCAGGCCGCGGGTCATGACACCCGCGATGCCGGCCAGCGCGGCCATCAACAACACGGTAGCGGCCAGGCGCAACACTGTGCGCCGATCGGCCGTCGCATAACGAAGTGGTTGTTCGATCCAGCGCTGGATCGCCCAGGCGAGGGCGATGCTGCCCGCAATCATCGCCGCGATCATGACACCGTCCGGCTCGCGCATCGTCGCCTCGCGAACCAGCACGACGATCGGCCAATGGACCAGATAAAGCGGGTAAGAGATGCGTCCGACGAACACTAGCGGCGGACTGGCCAGCGTGCGGGTGATAGCCGTCGCCGGGTGGGCATCGCCATGGGGGAATCCGGCAAGGATCAGCGCCGCGGCTCCCAATACCGGCGGCAAAGCGGCGATGCCGGGGAAAGGAGTCAGCTCATTATAGCATAGGATCGGCAGGGCGATCAGGGCGATACCGGCGATCGCCGCCGCCTGCCGCAGCCAGGCTGGGCCGGCGCGGAAAGAATATAGAGCGAGCAGCGCGCCGGCCAGCAGCTCCCACAGGCGCGTCGGCAGCAGGAAGAAGGTCGCCGACGGTGCGATCGGCAGCAGCGCGAGATTGAGAACGAAGCTGACGAGTGCAACGACCAACAGGGCGGGGCCGCAGGCGCGGCGGAAATGGCGATGTCCGGCCGCGAGCAGCATCGGAAACAGCAGGTAGAATTGCTCCTCCACCGCCAGCGACCAGAGGTGCATCAACGGGACCTGCCGGGCGTCGGGGGCGAAATAACCCGAGCCGACCCACAGGAAGAGATTCGACGCCGATACCGCCGATGCGGCGAGCGATTGCGAATAATGGATCAGCGCAGGGGGCAGCAGGATCAGCCAGGCGGCAAGCGTGGTCGCCGCGAACATCACGCCGAGCGCCGGCAGCAACCGGCGCACGCGGCGTTCGTAGAAACCGCCCAGCGAGAAGCGACCGGTATCGAGATCGCCCCATAATCCGCGCGTGATCACGAAACCGGAGATGACGAAGAAGATGTCGACGCCGACGAAACCGCCGGGAAGTCCCGGTACGCCCAGATGGAACAGCAGCACCGGCAGGATCGCGAGCGCGCGAAGGCCGTCGATATCGGCGCGGTAGCCGGGCAGGACATGTGCCGCCGACCGCGACACGTCCCGCGGCCGCGAATGGGCGCCGGCCAGGGGACGCGCCAGGGAGATCGGAAGGCCAGTCACGGCCCTGGCGATACCGGCGCGCTGGTTGCCATCGCGCTAACAGGTGGCAGGCGACGCTACCTTTTGCGCCTTTGTGATGCCGTCAGTTGCCAAGCGGGTTGCTCCCGGTGCCGCAGTTGCTATAGACGCCGCCGACCGGCGGTCCTCTGGCGGGCGTGGCGGAACTGGTAGACGCGCTGGATTTAGGTTCCAGTATCGCAAGATGTGGGGGTTCGAGTCCCTTCGCCCGCACCAGTCCCCGCGCCTTTGGGGCGGGGTGGCCACCAAATGATTTTCCGGAAAGATGAAGGCCTGAAATGCAGACTGTCGAGACGTTGAACGAAGGGCTCAAGCGCGCCTACACGCTGACGATCACTGCCAAGGAGATCGACGCCAAGGTCGACGCCGAGGTGAAGCGCGTGGCTCCGCAGGTCCGCATGCCCGGCTTCCGCCCGGGCAAGGTGCCGGCCAACCTGGTCCGCAAGATGCACGGCGAGGCGCTGACCCAGGACGCGCTCAACGCGGCGATCCAGGAAGGCATCCAGACCCTGATCGGCAAGGAAAAGCTGCGTCCGGCGATGCAGCCCTCGGTCAAGCTCGAGAATGACTATGAGAAGGGCAAGGATGCCGAGCTCAAGGTCGAACTCGAAATCCTGCCCGACGTGCCGACGCCCGCGATCGACGCGATCAAGCTCGATCGCCTGACCGTCCCGGCCGGCGAGGAAGAGATCCAGGCGCAGCTCGAGAAGTTCGCCGCGCAGCAGAAGAATTGGGACGACACCAAGGACGGCTACAAGGCCAAGCAGGGCGACCTCGTCACGCTCGATTTCGTCGGCAAGGACAAGAATGGCGTCGCGTTCGAAGGCGGCACCGGCACCGACATGGCGGTCGAGATCGGCTCCGGCCGGCTGATCCCCGGGTTCGAGGACCAGGTCGTCGGCGTCAAGGCGGGCGACGAGAAGACCATCAAGGTCACGTTCCCCGACGATTATCCCGCCGAGGAGCTGAAGGGCCAGCCGGCGACGTTCGACCTGACCGTCAAGTCGGTGAAGACCGCGGGCGAGACCAAGATCGACGACAGCCTGGCCAAGTCGCTCGGCCTCAACGATCTCGAGCAACTCAAGGGCCTGCTCAAGGGCCAGATCGAGCAGGAGCTTAACGGCCTGACTCGCACCCACATGAAGCGCAAGCTGCTCGACCAGCTCGCCGCGGGTCATGATTTCCCGGTGCCGCCCTCGATGGTCGCCGCCGAGTTCGACCAGATCTGGGAACAGCTCAAGCACGAAGCGACGCACGAGCCCGATCCCGAGGCGGCGCTGGCCGAGATGGAAGCCGAGCGTGAGGATTACCAGGCGATCGCCGAGCGCCGCGTGCGCCTTGGCCTGCTGCTGTCGGAAATCGGCCAGGCCAACGGCATCGAGGTCACCAACCAGGAAATGAGCCGGCTGATCAGCCAGGCGGCGATGCAATATTCGCCGCAGGACCAGCAGCGCTTCGTCGAATATATCCGCAACGAGCCGATGGCCGCCGCCCAGCTGCGCGCCCCGCTCTATGAGGACAAGGTCGTCGACTTCCTGTTCTCGACCGCGGACGTCACCGACCGTGAAGTGACGCGCGCCCAACTCGAGGAAGCGATCGAGTCGGAAGACGGCTTCGCGACCGGCACGCATCATCACGACCACGACAATCACAAGCCCAAGGCGAAGAAGGCCGCGGCCAAGAAGGCGCCCGCCGCCAAGGCGGACAAGGCTGACGCCGCCAAGGCTGAGGAGCCGGTGAAGAAGGCGGCGACCAAGAAGGCGCCGTCCAAGTCGGACGAGAAGGTCGAGGCACCCGCCGACGAGCTGAAGGCCGAGGAACCGGTCAAGAAGGCCGCGACCAAGAAGGCTCCGGCCGCCAAGGCGGAACCCGCCGAGGAAGCGCCCGCCAAGAAGCCGGCCGCGAAGAAGGCCCCGGCGAAGAAGTGACATTGTTATCCCTCTCCCCTTGTGGGAGAGGGTTGCGCAGACTTGGGTCGCGCCCTTGCGCGGCCCTAGTCGAAGCTGGGTGAGGGGTAGGCGGTCGCTCTCGCGACCGCGCCCCTCATCCAACTGCGACTAGCGAGCAAGCTCGCAAGTCTCCGTATCCTTCTCCCACAAGGGGAGAAGGTTTTGGGGGCGCCGGCCGGGATGACAGAACCACGTATCGCAGTCCTGCTGCCCTGCTATAATGAGGACGCCGCGATCGCGCAGACGGTCGCCGGGTTCCGCGCGGCGCTGCCAAGCGCGGCGATCTACGTTTACGATAACAATTCCAAGGATCGCACGATCGAGGTCGCACGCGCGGCTGGCGCCATCGTGCGATCGGAGCGGATGCAGGGCAAAGGCAATGTCGTCCGCCGCATGTTCGCCGATGTCGATGCTGACATCTATGTGATGGCCGATGGCGACGCGACCTATGATGCGGAGGCGGCACCACAGCTCGTCCGCCGGCTGATCGACGAGCAGCTCGATATGGTGGTCGGCAGTCGGGTGACCCAGCACGATGCCGCTTATCGCCGCGGTCACGTCATGGGCAACAGGCTGCTGACCGGTATGCTGGCCAAATTGTTCGGCCGGAGTTTCACCGATATTCTATCGGGTTACCGCGTCTTCTCGCGACGGTTCGTGAAGAGCTTCCCGGTGCTGTCTGGCGGGTTCGAGATCGAGACCGAGATCAGCGTCCACGCACTCGAACTGCGCATGCCGGTCGGCGAGGTCGAGACGCGCTATTTCGCGCGGCCGGAGGGATCGGCATCGAAACTGTCGACTTATTCGGACGGCTTCCGCATCCTCAACACGATCGTGACTTTGTACCGGATCGAGCGGCCGTTGCTGTTCTTCGGCGCGATCGGAGGCCTGCTCGCGCTGCTGGCGCTGGTGCTCGGCATCCCGCTGGCGATCACTTATTATCACACCCATCTGGTGCCGCGCCTGCCGACGGCGATCATGGCGACCGGGCTGATCATCCTGGCCGCCTTATGCTTCTTTGCGGGATTGATTCTCGACACCGTTGTGCGCGGACGGCGTGAGGTAAGGCGGCTGGCCTATCTGGGGCATCCCGCGCCGGGCGATTGACCCGCCTTTGGTGGTCACCTGCCTTTCAGGTTACATCTCGAAGGGCCGCCGATCCACCGCCGCGACTTCGCCATCGACTACTTCGAAAGTAAACTCATAAGGCCAACTAAAGTTCGGCTGATTCTTGGGCCTGCAATCCCCAATAGCTTCCGCATTTTTGGGACCGGTTTGACGTACCAGCCGTATGACGCAGTCCGATTGCACGAGATCGCCCATAACAAGCGCTCGTCGCTTATCACGTGCATTGGCACCCCTGGGAAAAGTTGCTTTGTTTGCGAGCTGGTCGAAGGAAGTGCCGTCCCCACGTAACGCGGCCGAAATCAGAAGTCTGACCGGTTCCACGACCGTTGCGCTACCCTCGGTTCGAATAGAGTTGGATCCTGCATCCTGCTCAGGCCCTGGGGAATGGCACCCGGACGCCAAGATGATAGCGGCCAAAGATAATGAGCGGGATTTCTTTATGATCATTTTCAAGGTTTAGCGAAACGTCTGCAATCGGGTCGTTAACGGATACCGTTACTCGGCCTCAGAAGTCGCTGACCCCGAACCTCGCGACACCCTGGTTATGCCCCGGCGGATCGAGCACACTAATGTCGAGGTCGAGCGGCTGGCCGATCCAGTGCGCGAGCGTCGTATGGTCGGCGACATCGTCGTCGGTCAGTGGGTGAACCAAAGCACGCAGCCCTGTGGTTTCGATCGCGCGGGAAACCAATGCCCCGCCGGCGGCCGAGAAGTGAATCTCGAACTGCGCGATCGGATGCGGTCCGACCGGGCCATCGGTCATCCGACCGATGAACAGGATCGGCGCGACATCGTCGACCATCATGTCGGCGAAGGTCGCGCGCAAAGCTTCGGCGGCGGCGCGCTCGGACGCGTCGTAATAGATGTGCGCGTGCCAGGGCGCATTGTCGTTCATCGCACGATCCCCAATTTGATCAGGCTTTCGCCCGACGCGACGATCGCCTCTTCGTTGGACCGGAATTGCCAGCCCAGCAGCTCGCGGGCTTTGGCATTGCTCGCCGCGGAGCGGATGCCGACACGCGGTGCGGCCTCGCGCGCCAAGGGATTGAACAAGGCCATCACCCGGATCAGCCAGTCGGGCATCTGGCGCAGTTTCGCCTTGGCTGCTTTCTCGCCCATTCCCTGCTGCAGGATCACCGACATGTCGTAGATCGATACCGGATCGCCGGCGACGGCGAGGAAGCGCTCGCCTTTCGCTTCCGGCGCGGTCATCGCCTTGATCTGCATCCCCGCCACGTCGCGCACGTCGACCACGCCGAAATAGAGCCGCGGCGCACCGGGCAGGCCACCTTCGAGCATGCGCTTGATGATCTCGATCGAGGTCGACAAATCCTCGTTGAGCACCGGGCCAAAGATGCCGACCGGATTGACCACCGCGAGTTCGAGACCGTTGCCTTCGCGCTCGATGAAGTCCCAGGCCGCGCGCTCGGCGAGCGTCTTGGATTTCATATAGGGCTGGACCGCCGGGCCATCGACGTTGGTCCAATCCGTTTCGGTATAAGCGGCGGCCTGGTCGCCATGGCCGTAACCGATCGCCGCGAAGGACGAGGTCAGGACGACGCGCTTGATCCCTGCGTCGCGCGCGGCGCGCAGGACCCTGAGCGTGCCGTCGACCGCGGGGCGGATCAGGTCGTTCTCGTCCTTGGGCTGGGCGAGCGGGAAGGGGGAGGCAACGTGCTGGACATAGTCGCATCCCGCGACGGCCTCGGCCCAGCCGGCATCCTGGTTGAGATCGGCGGCGACGAAGGTCAGCCGGTCGAGATTTTTCGCCCCGGCCTTCGCGAGCGTATCGCGCACCGCCGGCTCCCTGGCCAGCGACCGCACCGTCGTGCGCACGTCGTGCCCCGCCTCGAGCAATTGCAGGATGACGTGCCCGCCGACAAAGCCCGATCCACCCGTGACCAGAATGATGCTCATCGCAGCCCCTCCGTCTTATAGGAGAGACGTGGGCCTGCCGCGATGGCGATGCAAGACGCGGAAAATCGCGCCTCGCCGCCGTTCACCATTGCGCCCCCTTGCGCCCCGCCGGACGAGCGCCGATGTAGGGCGCAAGCAAAGCATAAGGACCCGAGAGACTTCGCATGCACAATCCCTTCGAAACCGGCCAATTCGCTCCTCCCGGCTTCCGCGTCGACCCCGTGACCGGCGGCCTCGTGCCGATCGTCATCGAGCAATCGAACCGCGGCGAGCGCAGCTTCGACATCTATTCGCGGCTGTTGCGCGAGCGGATCATTTTCCTGGTCGGCCCGGTCGAGGACCATATGGCCTCGCTGATCACCGCGCAGTTGCTGTTCCTCGAATCGGAGAATCCGAAGAAGGACATCTACATGTACATCAACTCGCCGGGCGGCGTCGTCACGGCGGGCATGGCGATCCACGACACGATGCAATATATTCGTCCGCGCGTCGGCACGGTGTGCATCGGGCAGGCGGCCTCGATGGGCAGCTTCCTGCTCGCAGCGGGCGAGCCCGGCATGCGGGTCGCGCTGACCAATGCGCGGATCATGATCCACCAGCCGTCGGGCGGGGCCCAGGGCATGGCGTCGGACATCGAGATCCAGGCCAAGGAAATCCTGCGCATCCGCGAGCGGATGAACAGCCTCTATTCCAAATATACCGGCCAGCCGCTCGACGTGATCGAGCGGTCGATGGACCGCGACAAGTTCCTGGAAGCAGATGAGGCCAAGGAATTCGGCCTGGTCGACGAAGTGTTCGACAAGCGTCCGGCGCCGGCCGACGACCAGGCACAGGCGGCTTGAGGTTGCGGCAGGGGCTGGGGAATGTTCATTCCGTTGCCCCTGCTGATTCTGGCGGGACTGGTCTTTCTGGTCCTGCTGGTGATGGCGATGCGGCCGCGCGGTCGCTCGGACGATTTGATGGCGGCGCCACGACCGCGCGTGCAGCGGGTGGCGGTTCCGGCCAGGCAAAAGCTGGAATTATCGAGCGAAACACGAATAGAGGTCGAACGATTGCTGGCCAATGGTCAGGTGATCAACGCGATCAAATTGGTCCGCGAAGCGACTGGATCGGGACTGAAAGAGGCCAAGGACGCGGTCGACGAAATGCGGCGATCCGTCCTGCCATCGCGGTAACGCGGTTAAGACGGCGTGATTTTTATTGTGGGTTTACGGTGGTGCGCTAACATATGCGCCCGAAAACGGTACGCGCCCGTATCCGCGCGCGACGAGGTGATTGAATGCCAAAGTTAGATGGCGGCGATTCGAAGAGCACACTTTATTGCTCGTTCTGCGGGAAATCGCAGCACGAAGTGAGGAAGCTCATCGCCGGCCCGACCGTGTTTATCTGCGACGAGTGCGTGGAGCTGTGCAACGACATCATCCGTGAGGAAACGAAGTCGGCATTGGTCTCCAAGAAGGACGGTGGCGTCCCCACGCCGCAGGAAATCTGCGACGTGCTCGACGATTACGTGATCGGCCAGAAGCAGGCCAAACGCGTGCTCTCGGTCGCGGTGCACAACCATTACAAGCGGCTCAACCACGGTGCCAAGGGTGCCGATGTCGAGCTCGCCAAGTCGAACATCCTGCTGGTCGGCCCGACCGGATGCGGCAAGACGCTGCTCGCGCAGACCTTGGCACGTATCCTCGACGTGCCGTTCACGATGGCCGACGCGACGACGCTGACCGAGGCCGGCTATGTCGGCGAGGATGTCGAGAACATCATCCTCAAGCTGCTCCAGGCGTCCGATTACAATGTCGAGCGGGCGCAGCGCGGCATCGTCTATATCGACGAGATCGACAAGATCAGCCGCAAGGCGGAGAATCCCTCGATCACCCGCGACGTGTCGGGCGAAGGCGTGCAGCAGGCTTTGCTCAAGCTGATGGAAGGCACGACCGCGAGCGTTCCGCCTCAAGGCGGCCGCAAGCATCCGCAGCAGGAATTCCTCCAGGTCGACACGACCAACATCCTGTTCATCTGCGGTGGCGCCTTCTCCGGCCTCGAAAAGATCATCGGCGACCGCCTGCAGGGCAAGTCGATCGGATTCGGCGCGCATGTCGCCGCGCCCGACGAGCGCCGCACCGGCGAAGTGCTGAAGTCGGTCGAGCCCGAGGATCTGCTGAAGTTCGGCCTGATCCCCGAATTCGTCGGTCGCCTGCCGGTGATCGCGACCTTGGAGGATCTCGACGAGCCGGCGCTGGTCAAGATCCTGTCCGAGCCGAAGAACGCCTTGGTCAAACAGTATCAAAAGCTGTTCGACATGGAGGACGTGAAGCTGGGCTTCACCGACGACGCGCTGTCGACGGTCGCGCGCAAGGCGATCGACCGCAAGACCGGCGCGCGCGGACTGCGCTCGATCCTGGAGGGCATATTGCTCGATACGATGTTCGATCTGCCCGGCATGGACGGCGTCGACGAGGTGATGATCGACAAGGACGTGGTCGAGGGCCGCAAGGACCCGATCCGCGTCTATGCCAAGAAGGAAAAGGAAAAGGCCGGCGACGCCGCCTGATCCGACCGTGCGGTCCAGAGCCTGTGCTCCTGCGAAAGCAGGAGCCCAGGGCTATTTGCCGTTCCTCTCTTGGCTCTAGGCTCCTGCTTGCGCAGGAGCACAAGCTCATTGGGGGAGGAGGGGCGATGCTCGACCTGAGACCGAATTGCGAATGCTGTGACCGCGACCTGCCGGCCGACAGTCCCGACGCGCGCATTTGCACGTTCGAATGCACCTTCTGCGCGGAGTGCGCCGAGGGCGTGCTGGGCGGAGTCTGCCCCAATTGCGGCGGGAATTTCGTGCCGCGGCCGATCCGTCCGGCGGCGATGCTCGAACGCTATCCAGCCTCGATCAAGCGCGTGCTCAAGCCCGAAGGCTGCAAGGCGGCATGATTCGCGAGGCGACCAGGGCGGATCGCGACGCCATCGCCTTGACGCTCGCGCGCGCCTTTGCCGACGATCCGGCGACGTCGTACATCTTTCCCGACCGCGCCGAGCGCGTGAAGCGCCTGCCACGCATGTTCCGGTTGATCTTCGACGAGGATGCCGGCGGCATGCCGCTGGTGACCGGGAGCGGGGAAGCGGCGACCTTGTGGCGGCGGCCAGGGCAGGCCGAGATCGGCAAGCTCGAGATGCTCAAGCAATTGTTCCCGTTGATCGGCGCCTTCGGGTCCTCGCTGGTGCGAGCGATGCGCGTGGGCGACGCGATCGACGCGCATCATCCATCGGGGACCTATTGGTATCTGCACATCGCCGGCGTCGATCCCGTGCATCAGGGCAAGGGGCTCGGCTCCGCGTCGATTCGCCAGGGGCTCGCCAGGGCGCGCGAGGACGGCATGCCGGCATTCCTCGAAACCGCGACGCCGCGCAATGTCAGCCTCTATCAGTCGCTCGGGTTCGAGGTGATCGACGAATGGCACGTGCCCAAGGGTGGTCCCAAATTCTGGTCGATGTTGAATCCGAGGCCGTAGCGCGCGTCGACATTCCCGCCGGATCTCCCCTCCCGCCTGCGGGAGGGGTTGGGGGAGGGCGTGTTTCCTCGCCGTATCGCCGGTTTCGACAGGCCCTCCCCTAGCCCCTCCCGCAAGCGGGAGGGGAATCAAGGGCGGACTAAAAAACGCCTGGCACGAACCTTTTCACCCGTGCCGCATAGTCGTCATAGGCCGCGCCGAATTGCGCCCTGAGGAGACGTTCCTCATGCGCCACGCGCATCCACGTCCCGAGTGCGTAGAGCGGTACGCCAAGGATCAGATTGCGCGTGTGACCGAACGCGATCGCCATCGCGATCATGAACCCGAACAACGCGACATAGATCGGGTTGCGGACGACCGCGAAGGGTCCCGTCTGGACCAAGGTGTGATCGGTGCGCGTCCGCGCGACCAATGCCCAATTCTTGCCCATCGCGTAGGACGAGGCATCGAACAGCCACACCGCGCCAAGCATCAGCGCCAATATTATCACGGCCTCGACGATCGCCGTGACGGATAATGGGTCGAGCTCAACCCGGACCGGGCCGAATCCCGAAATGCCGATGCCGATCCCCTGTACCGCGATCCAAAGCCAGGTGATCGAGGCGCGCTGCGACAGGGGTGCGCTGCCGGCTTTTGCGGCGCGATGCCGCGCCGCCATCAACGCGACGAAAAAGGCCAGGAAACCGACCATGATCGCGGCGAGACCGGGCAGGGCGACGGCGTCGTTCGGAAAAGCGTGCAGCATCGCGTGCGTTATGCTCTGACCGTGTTACATATGCAATACACTTATTGGCGTTTGCGTAACCCCGCCTGATAATCCTCTACGGCGCGCGATCGCTTCAGCACGCGCGCATAGGGGTCGACCACGACATGCGCGCTCGCCGGTGCGTCGATCGTCGCGGTGCCGTCGGGCATGTCGACTTTCATCAATTTATCGTCGACCAGGACTTCGATCGGCATCGGGAAAGGGAGATTGTCGGGCGTCAGCCAGAACAGGTTGAGCTTGTCGCCGCTCCGCGCCTCGACCAGTTCGGGCAGATCGGCCTTGCGCAGATAGACGTCGAAGAACCAGTCGAGATCCTTGCCGGTGACCTTTCTGACATCGTCCTCATAGTCGCGGGTCGAACCGAAGCGCGGCGTGAAATTGCCCGGTTTGGGATCGGGGCGGCCATAGACTTCGAGCCGGGTTACGTCCCAGAATTGCTTGTCGCCGATCAGCCAGCGCAAGGTGTGGAGCATCCACGCTCCCTTGTAATAGATGTCGCCGCCGGGGCCGCCCTTGCTCGGCTCGTACACCTCTTCCTCGGTGATCCAGCGGCCGCGGGTGATCGGCACGGCGTTGACGATCTTGTTGCGCTGATCGTCCATCATCGTCGCGTAGCGGGCATAGCCCTCGCGCCACAGTCCATAAGCGGGCTGCATGTATTCGCCATAGCCTTCGTGGATCCAGTAATCGTCCCAATTGGCGGCGGTCACCTGGTTGCCGAACCATTCGTGGCTGAATTCATGCTGGAACAGCCAGTCGAAGCCCTCGGGCGCCTTTTTATAGGCGTTGCCGTATGCGTTGATCGTCTGATGCTCCATGCCGAGATGCGGCGTCTCGACTATGCCGACCTTCTCGTCGCCGAACGGGTAGGGGCCGACATTGCTTTCGAAGAAATCGAGCGTGGGAGCGAATTCGGCGAACAGTCTTTTCGCCTGTTCCTCCTCGCCGGGCAAATACCAGTAGAACATCGGAATAGTGTTGCCGAAGCGGCTCTTATAGTCGGCGGTGATCACTTCGTAGGGCGCCACGTTGAGCGCGATCGCATAGGTGTTGGGATGCTTGATCTCCCAGTTCCAGGTCTCGCGGCCGTCGGGTCGGGTGTCGATGCCCTTGAACACGCCGTTGGATGGGGCCCTGAGCCCCTTGGGAACAGTGATGTGGAGTGCGACCTTGCCCGGTTCGCCTTCGGGAAAGTCGAGACATGGCCACAATATGTCGCAGCCATAGCCTTCGCTCGTCGTGGCGAACCACAGCCGGCCGTCCTTGGTCTTCGACCAGACCACGCCATCGTCCCATGGCGCGTTGACCGCGACGTGGGGGACACCGCCATAGGTGATCGTCGCGGTGACGCGCTCGCCAGCCGCATACGTGCGCGGGAGGGTGATCGTCAGGCGCCCATCGGGGTTCGACCAGGCGCTCGCCGCAAGCTTTTGCCCGTCGATCGCGATCGCGCTTGGTCCAAGGTTTTTGTCGAGATCGATCACCAATTTGTCGGTCGGCGCTTTGGGCGTGAAGCTTTCGACCGCAACCGCCTTGAGCTGCTCGGTTTCCGGGAGCACCTCGAACGACAGATCAGCGCTGTCGAACCGCAGGTTCGCCTGGTCGGGATCGACCGGCCCGCCCGACCGCTGGGTCTGCGCGGTCAAGGGCGGCTCGCCCTTTTTTGGCAGGCTTGCGGCGCCGGCCGCCGCGGCCGCGATCAGGCTTATCCCCACCAATCCGGAGGCGAACAGGCGTGGGAGATTGATGGAACGCACACGCTTCCCATATAGAAAGACAAAAGCGTCCCGGTTGGGCGCCCCCGGAGTATCCATGACTACCCAATCCTTCCCCGTATTGCCGCTGCGCGACATCGTGGTGTTTCCCCATATGATCGTGCCGCTGTTCGTCGGCCGCGACAAGTCGGTCGCCGCGCTGGAAAGCGCGATGGCCGCCGACAAGGAGATTTTCCTGGTCGCGCAGCTCGACCCCGCGCAGGACGATCCGCAGCGCGACGATTTGTACGACATGGGCGTCGTTGCGACGATCCTGCAGCTGCTGAAGCTCCCCGACGGCACCGTCCGCGTGCTGGTCGAGGGCAAGGCGCGCGCTACCTTGACGACCTTGTCGGGCGGCGGCGATCACCTCACTGCCGAGATCGAGCGGATCGAGGAAGAGGCAGAAAAGGGCGTCGAGATCCAGGCGCTGATGCGCTCGGTGGTCGACCAGTTCGAATCCTACTCGAAGCTCAACCGCAAGCTGCCGGCGGAGACCGCGGTGCAGCTGAGCGAGATCGAGGAGCCGTCGCGGCTGGCCGATTCGATCGCCGGCAATATCGCGATCAAGGTTGCCGAGAAGCAGGCGTTGCTGGTCGAGCTCGACCAGTCGAAGCGGCTCGAGATGGTCTATGCCTTCATGGAAGGCGAGCTCGGCGTCTTGCAGGTCGAGAAGAAGATCAAGTCGCGAGTCAAGCGCCAGATGGAGAAGACCCAGCGCGAATATTATCTCAACGAGCAATTGAAGGCGATCCAGCGCGAGCTGGGCAATGAGGCCGACGAGGGCGATGGCGACGAGATCGCCGAGCTGACCCAGAAGATCGCGACGCTCAAGCTCAGCAAGGAAGCGCGCACCAAGGCGACCGCCGAGCTCAAGAAATTGAAGACGATGGCCCCGATGTCGGCCGAAGCGACCGTCGTGCGCAATTATCTCGACGTGCTGCTCGGCCTGCCCTGGGGCAAGAAGTCCAAGCTCAAGAAGGACATCGCGGCCGCGCAAGCGGTGCTCGACGAGGACCATTATGCGCTGGAGAAGGTCAAGGACCGGATCATCGAATATCTCGCGGTCCAGGCGCGCACCAACAAGCTCAAGGGGCCGATCCTGTGCCTGGTCGGTCCTCCCGGCGTCGGCAAGACCAGCCTGGGCAAGTCGATCGCCAAGGCGACCGGGCGCGAGTTCATCCGCCAGTCGCTGGGCGGCGTGCGCGACGAGGCCGAGATCCGCGGCCATCGCCGGACCTATATCGGCTCGCTGCCGGGCAAGATCGTGTCGAACCTGAAAAAGGCCGGCGCGTCGAACCCGCTGTTCCTGCTCGATGAGATCGACAAGCTCGGCCAGGATTTCCGCGGCGATCCCGCCTCGGCGCTGCTCGAGGTGCTCGACCCCGAACAGAACAGCAAGTTCAACGACCATTATCTCGAGATCGACATCGATCTGTCGGACGTGATGTTCGTCACCACCGCGAACACCTTGAACCTGCCGCAGCCGTTGCTCGACCGCATGGAGATCATCCGGCTCGAAGGCTATACCGAGGACGAGAAGCTCGAGATCGCCGAGCGGCACCTGATCGCCAAACAGGTCGAGGCGCATGGGCTGAAGGAAGGCGAGTTCACGCTGACTCACGAAGGCCTGCGCGCGCTGATCCAGCGCTACACGCGTGAGGCCGGGGTTCGCACGCTCGAGCGCGAGATCGCCAAGCTGGCGAGGAAGGCATTGCGCCAGATTCTCGAAGGCAAGGCCAAGACCGTGACGATCACGCCCGACAATCTCCACGAGTTTGCCGGCGTGCTTAAATATCGCCACGGCCTGAGCGAGAAGGAGCACCAGATCGGCGCGGTTACCGGGCTGGCCTGGACCGAGGTCGGCGGCGAGTTGCTGACGATCGAGAGCGTCACGGTGCAGGGCAAGGGCCTGGTCAAGACGACCGGCAAGCTGGGCGACGTGATGAAGGAAAGCGTCCAGGCGGCGATGAGCTTCGTCCAGGCGCGGGCGCCTTCCTATGGGATCAAGCCGAGCCTGTTCGCGCGCAAGGATATCCACGTCCATCTGCCCGAAGGCGCGGTGCCCAAGGACGGTCCGTCGGCCGGCATCGGCCTGGTCACCTCGATCGTGTCGACGATGACCGGCGTGCCGGTGCGGCGTGAGGTCGCGATGACTGGCGAGGTCACCCTGCGCGGTCGCGTGCTGCCGATCGGCGGCTTGAAGGAAAAGCTGCTGGCGGCGCTTCGTGGCGGCATCGAGACGGTGCTGATCCCCAAGGATAATGAGAAGGATCTCGTCGAGATTCCGGCCAATATTCGCCAGGGGCTCAAGATCATTCCCGTCGAGCATGTCGATGAAGTGTTGCGGCTCGCGCTGACCGAGCCGCTCGAGGCGATCGACTGGACCGAGGCCGACGAGCTGGCGGCGCAACCGCCGGCGAACATCGCCCAGGCAGGGGAGCTGCCGCATTAATCGTTTGCAGCTTCGCTGAGACGGCACCGCAACCGTTTCAGCTCTGCTGAAACCAAATGATGCGTGCTGAATCGGGACGCGATGAAACGATCCGCCGCAAATTCGATCGTTACGGTCGAGGTTGCGGCGGATTTGTTTTGACTCGTTCGCCCGGAGCAGCGTTACTGCGCGCCCGGCCTCGGGCCGCGAGTCTTATTCCAGTAGCAAACGTGTAACGCACTCTAAACGGGGGTTTCGAGGACGATGAACAAGCAGGAGCTGATCAGCGCCGTTGCCGACACGGCAGGCCTCAGCAAAGGCGATGCCAGCAAGGCCGTGGAGGCCGTGTTCGACGTGATCGGCGGCGCGCTCAAGAAGGGCGACGAGGTTCGCCTGGTCGGTTTCGGCACTTTCTCGGTTTCGAAGCGCAAGGCGTCGACCGGCCGCAATCCGCGCACCGGTGAGCCGATGACGATCAAGGCGTCGACCCAGCCCAAGTTCAAGGCCGGCAAGGGCCTGAAGGATTCGGTCAACTGATCGCGCGGCCCTTCTGGATTTTGTTTCAGCAAAGCTGAAACGGTAGCGGCACCGCCCTTCGCAGCCATTCCAACGATGCTACGCATCGCTTGAACCTTGGGCTGCTCCGCCCACTCCCCCACCCGGCCTCCCATAGAATATCCTGACTGGGAGGCCGGGTGGGGGAGTGGGCCGGCGCCGATCCAGCGAAGCTGCAAACGACTCCAGAGGGGCTGGACAAGATCGAGCTGATCGTCTTAAGGCGATGACAACGGGGCGGCGCTAAACGTCGCCCCATTCCTTTTGCGATGTCGGGATCGGCTCGCGATCGGGCGCGTAGCTCAGCGGTAGAGCACACCCTTCACACGGGTGGGGTCACAGGTTCAATCCCTGTCGCGCCCACCATCGCCCTCCGGCGATCGGTATCGAAGGCGGCCTTGCGGGGCCGCTTTTTAATTGTGGCCGGTCAGATGTCGGCGACAGGATCGACCATGATGCCGGCGGCCTTGCGTTCCGAGTAACGGTCGACCAACTGCGCCGCGTGCGGACGCAACAATATCGTGAAGCGGACCAGTTCTTCCATCACGTCGACAATGCGATCGTAATAGCTGGACGGTCTCATCCGACCCGCCTCGTCGAATTCCTTATAGGCCATCGCGACCGAGGATTGGTTGGGGATGGTATACATCCGCATCCATCGCCCCAATAGCCGCATCGTGTTGACCGCGTTGAACGATTGCGATCCGCCCGACACCTGCATCACCGCGAGAGTACGTCCCTGGGTAGGGCGCATACCCTTCGATTCGAGCGGGAGGTGATCGATCTGCGCTTTCATCAGCCCGGTGATCTGGCCGTGACGTTCGGGGCTGCACCAGACATGGCCTTCCGACCACATCGACAAGTCGCGCAGCTCGTCGACCGCGGGATGATCGTCGCCGGGTATTTGATCGGGGAGCGGGAGATCGGAAGGGTCGAAAATCCGGGTTTCCGCGCCGAAAAACTGGAGAAGCCGCGCCGCCTCTTCCACCGCAAGGCGCGAAAATGAGCGTTCTCGCAACGAGCCGTAGAGCAAGAGAATACGCGGCGGCGGCTGATCGTCGCCAAGTCCGATCCCAGGTCGTGGCATCGCGAAGGCCGGGTCGAGCGCGGGGAGATGATTGGGATCAGACAGAGTACGGACGTAGCTCATTCGAGCTCCTTGACGAGAGAGGCGGCGCTGGGAGGGCACAGGCGCAAGAAGTCTTGGTGTCCTTGAGCAAGGCGCGAAAACGTGACACCGCTCATCAAGTCTCGCGCGACGGCCTCGCGAAGAGCGTACTGCCCACGAGGAGAGCTGCGATCGCGCCGACCAGTTGCGCTGCGATGAACCCCGGAACACACGCCGGGGCAATTCCGGCGAAGCTGTCGCTCAGCGACCGGGCGACGGTGATCGCCGGATTGGCGAAGCTGGTCGAAGAAGTGAACCAGTAAGCAGCAATAATATAGAGCGCGACGCTAGCGGGAACGGCAGCAGGCCGCATCCGCACGGTGCCCAGGATCGTCAGGATGAGCCCGAACGTGGCGATTGCCTCGCCCGTCAGTTGGCCCGGTCCAGCACGGACCTTCGTCGACAGTTCGAGGATCGGCAGGTCGAACATCAGGTGCGCGACCCACACGCCCAGGATACCGCCGCCAAGCTGAGCCGCGACAAAGGCCATCGCCACACGGCTACTGATCTCGCGGCGCAATCGCATGACCAAGGTTACGGCCGGATTGAAGTGCGCACCTGAAACCGGCCCGAGCATCGTGATGAGCACGAAGAGGATGGCGCCGGTCGCGATCGTGTTGCCGAGTAGCGCGATCGCGACGCTCCCGCCCGCGAGCCGTTCGCCCATGATACCTGAGCCGATGACTGTCGCGAACAGGAGAAAGCTGCCGAGTGCCTCGGCGAGAATAGCCCGCCGCGTCACGACGAGTGAATGCGATGACCGGCGGCGTTGATCACCAGTTCGCCATCTTCCTTGGCGAAGGGGCCGCGCTGCGGTGCCGGCAGGAGGTCGAGAACGACTTCGGAGGGCCGGCACAGCCGTACGCCAAGTGGCGACACCACCAGCGGGCGGTTGATCAGGATCGGATGGGCCAGCATCGCGTCGATCAAGGCGTCGTCCGACAGACTCTCGTCGCCAAGACCGAGTTCGGCATAGGGCGTCCCCTTCTCGCGCAACACTTGGCGAGGCGTCAGTCCCGCGCGCTCGATCAATTGCGCCAGCAGCGCGCGCGAAGGCGGCGTCTTGAGATATTCGACGACGTGCGGCTCGATGCCGGCGTTGCGGATCATCGCCAGCGTGTTGCGCGACGTGCCGCAGTCGGGATTGTGATAGATGATGATGTCGGTCACGATTTCACCTCGAGATTGTCGGTTGTCCCCATGCTCATGCCGCACCCGTCGTACCGCAGCGGCCGCGCAGGAGCGTGTCGGCGAGCGACGCACAGATTTCGGGCGATCCGCCGCAGCAATCTTCCATCAGATATTCCAGTAACGACGCCATGGCCTCGTATCGCGCCGAGTAGATGATCGAGCGTCCGTCGCGCACGCTGTCGATCAGACCGGCATGGCTGAGGATGGTCAGATTGGCCGACAGCGTGTTGGGCGGAACGTCCAGCCTACGCGCGATCTCGCCGGCTGGAATGCCCTCATGCCCCGCCTGCACCAGCATGCGAAACACGGACAGGCGACCCTGATGCGCGAGGGCGGAGAGGGCGGTCACGGCGGCCTTCATTTCCATATTTCCGAGATATAGGAAATAATGCAGAATAGGAAGGCGGAATGTGCCGGTCGGGTGAACGGTAAAAAAGGCGGCCTCCTTTCGGAAGCCGCCTTTCCCCTTTTATCCTGATCCGGGGATCAGAACTTGACTGCCGCCTCGAAGCCGAAGGTGCGGGGCGGGTTGAAGTTGGCATAATCGCCCAGCACTGCGGCATTGGCCGCCGAGCGGCGGTAGATATGCTGTTCGTTCAACAAGTTGCGGCTCCACGCCGACAGGGTGAACTTGGTCGTCTGGTTCAGCTTGATGTCGGCAAGGGCGATGCGGCCGTTGACGATGAACGAGCTGTCGGTCTTCACGCTTTCCGACTGGAAGCTGTACTGCGCATCGGCATAGTTGGCATCGATGTGGAAACGCAGCGCCATGTCGTTGATCGGGATCTCATAGTCGATATAACCCGACGCGGCGTTGGGCGGCGTGTAGACCGTGTACACCGGCGTCAGCACGCCGAAGGTCGGACCCGGGTTCGGGTTCGGCGTCGCCGGCACCTTGATCGAGGTATAAGCATAGGACGCACCGATCGTCAGGTTGTCGATCGGACGGGCGGTGAAGTCGACCTCGATGCCGCGGATCTTGGAGGTACCCGGGGCGTTCTGCGTGTTCTCGGTGTGCAGGTTGAAGGTCGGATTGGGAATGCTCGTGCCGGGCAGGAACTGAGTCGTATCGACATTGTCGAAGTCGATCTGGGTGCCCGAACGGTTCATGAGATAGCCGGCGATGTTCAACCGGACCCTGTGGTCCAGCATCTCCAGCTTGGCGCCGATTTCATACGCCTTCACCGTTTCCGGACCGAACGCCCCGAAGGTCGACGAACGGTCGTTCGCACCACCCGCGCGATAACCGGTCGAGTATTTGGCGTAGAGGTTGACGCCCTTGGCTGCATCGAGCGCCAACACGATCAGCGGGTCGAACCGGCCCTTGTCGTAGTTGAACTTCCAGTTCGTCGGAATGCCCGAGACGAGATAGAGCGTCCCGTCGCGCTTGTCCTTGGTGTAGCGACCGCCGACCGTCAGGTGGAGGATGTCGCCGGCAAAGTCAGGCGTATAGGTGAACTGGCCGAACGCCGCGTAGCTGCGCGCCTTGGCGAAGCTGGCACGCTGCAGGAAGCGCGAATTGTAATCCCAGCCCTGGTTGCTCGAGGTGATCGGCCCGAACACCTGCGACGGCAGGATCGTATAGGCGGTGCCGTCGATGTTCCACTGGTTGGTCGACGGAGTTGCCGCCGATTCGCGGGCCTGCTCGTAGAAATAATAAAGGCCGGCGACATAGTCGAGTTGCGGAATGCTGCCGACCGCCTGGAACTCCTGGCTGAACTGGCTCTGATAGAGGTCGGACAGGCTGTAACGGCTGAACTTGCCGTTCGGCGCGAACGGCACGCGCTCCGGGCCGCCCGAATTATCCCACTGGTTGGTGGAAACCTTGCGCCATGCGGTGATCGAGCGCAGCTCGATTTCGGGGGCAATCTTGTAAGCGAGCTTCGCCATCACGCCCGACGTCTTGTCGACGCTGTATTGCTGCGGCACGCCGACGTCCGCGACGTCCTGACGGTCGGAATGGACCTGCACCAGCGGCGGCAGCGGCGCGATGCAAGTGGTGGGGGAGATCGTGTTCGAAATGCACGACGGCGACCCGGCCGGCGCACCGGGCAGGATGATGCGGCCAGTGGTCTTATCGACCACGCCGACCGGACGGCCCTTCGGGTTGAAGTTCACCAACTGGCTGAAGAACGGCGTGTTCTCGTCCTTGGCCTGGTCGTAGGAGAAATCGGCGGTGAAACCCTCGAACGGTGTCCAGCGCGCCGAGACGCGGCCGCCGACGCGGTTATAGGCATTCCATCCGATTTGTCCGGCCAGCGGATCCTTCACCGTCGGGCCCTGATGCTGGACGATGCCGTCGAGCTTGACCGCGAAATTGGCGAAGGACGGCAGGTCGAGATGCATTTCGCCGTTATAGCTGCCGTAATTGCCGAACCCGCCGCTCATGCGCCCGCCGAACTCGCCGGTCGGTGCCTTGGTCACGATGCTGAGCGCGCCGCCTTCGGTGTTGCGGCCGAACAGCGTGCCTTGCGGGCCACGCAGGACTTCGATCCGCTCGACGTCGAACAACGCGGCGTTGAGGCCCTGCGAACGGCCGAGATAGACGCCGTCGATATAGACGCCGACGCCCGGCTCGCGCGCGGTCTGGTTCTGGTCGAACGGCACGATGCCGCGGATGCCGACGGTCAGCGCCGACTGGCGCGCTTCGAAGGTGGCCACGCGCAGCGAGGGGATGCCGCCGTCAGCCAGGTCCAACAGGCTCTGGACGTGGCGATCCTTGATCGTCGCTGTGTCGAGCACGGAGATCGCGATCGGCGTCTTCTGCAGATTGGTTTCGCGCTTCGTCGCGGTGACGACGATGTCGGGCACGCCAGAGCCGGTATTTTGCGGCGCAGCGGCCGCATCGTCTGCCGCCGGCGTTGCGGCCGGTGTCTTCGGGTCTTCTGCGGCGAAGGCCGGCGTAGCGGTAACCGCGATCAGCGCGCTGGCCAGCAGCGTGCTCCGCAAGGTCGAGATCCCCATTTAAATAGCTCCACTGGGTAAGGCGGCGGCTGGTTGCCGTCCGTCCGTTCACGACGATCGTTCAGCGAGTCGGTGATTCCCGCCCGCCACGTCGTCGCGTTGGCCCCTATGGGTAGATTGCGTCGGCGCGGTTGCACTTGCATGACTCGGCCGTGGCGATTTGATGAAAGTCTTGTGACGGTCCTAAAATGTCACGACGCCCAGCCCCAGGGCCGCTCGCGAAACCACTTGGTAATGACATACTTCGTGCCGGCGCGGACTTTCATGCCCTGATGGATGGTGCTCGGATTGGGGCTGCCGTCGGGGCGCAGATTATTCCAGCAGAGCACTTTCCCGGTTTCCGGCTGCACGATCTTGTCGATCGCCTTGAACCGGGTCGCGCCGCCGGCCTCTGGTTCGTTCAGATAGATCATCGCGGTCCAGGTGCGGTTGCCGGCGACCGAGGTATAGGTGTGGAAGTCGATGCCGCCTGGTTCGAAATAATCGGTGTGCGCCTTGAATTCCTGGCCCACCGCGTAACGCTGGCCCTGGATCGGTTCGCCATGCGCCGGGTCGAGGCCGATGAAACCGATGATCAGCCGTTCGAGTTCGGCGACGATGGGGATATCCGCGTCGAGGTCGCAGGTCTCGCTCGTCCGAAAAGCCGCGTCGCCATTATAATCGGAGACCGTCGACGGGCGCCGCTGCGTGTCGATCAACGCGATCAGCTTCTCGCACAGATCGGGCGTGACGAAGCCGCGCCGTTGGAACAATGTGAGCTTGGGGCTGGGGGTGCGCTGCACGCCCGGCTGTGCCATGATATGCGCGATGACCGGCTCGGACGGGTGACCCGAACCGAGATTGGGCGGATATGAAACGTCGGCGGATGACATGGTGCCGAGCCTAACCAAATCATCCGGCATCGTCAGCCTTGACCTGCACCGGTTGGTGCCGCTAGGGGCGCGCGTTCTACGGCGACCGTAGTTCAATTGGTTAGAGCGCCGGCTTGTGATGCCGGAAGTTGCGGGTTCAAGTCCCGTCGGTCGCCCCATCATTCCAGCCATTTCGCGCTAGCGGCGCATTCGGGCTGGCCATCGCCGCTCTAGAAGAATATTACGCGGCTTCGTAATTTTCTTTGCCACGCCGGAGCCAGCATGACTTCCGTTTGGGACCTCCCCGATTTCGACGACCATGAGGGCGTCCATCTGTTTCGCGACCCCGAAGCGGGGCTGACCGCGATCATCGCGGTGCATTCGACTCATCTCGGTCCGGCGGCGGGCGGCGTGCGCTTCTGGCATTATGCCGACGCCAATCGCGCGATCACCGACTCGCTCAGGCTGTCGCGCGGAATGAGCTATAAGAATGCCATGGCGGGCCTGCCGCTGGGCGGGGGCAAAGGCGTCGTGCTGGCATCGACGCCGGGCGAAGCGATCAGCCATGCCCAGCTCGAGGCGTTCGGTGCCGCGGTCGAGTCGCTGGGCGGCCGTTACGTGACGGCCGAGGATGTCGGCATGTCAGAAGCGAGCATGAAAGTCATCGCGACGCGCACCAAGCACGTGTCGGGCCTGCCGGTTGCGGCGGGCGGCGCCGGTGGCGATCCGGGTCCGTTCACCGCGAGCGGCGTCTATCAAGGCGTCAAAGCGGCGGCGAAGCGCGGGCTGGGCGTCGATTCGATGGCTGGCGTGCACGTCGCGATCCAGGGAGTCGGCAGTGTCGGGGGCGGGCTGGCGCGATTGCTGTCCGCGGACGGCGCCAAGCTGACCCTGGCGGACGTCAATGGCGACAAGGCGCAGGCACTGGCCGCCGAGCTTGGCGCCGCGATGGTGCCGACCGAAGAGATACTGGCGCTGGAGGCGGATATCGTCAGCCCCAACGCGCTGGGCGCGATCCTGACCGCCGAGACGATCGCCGCGCTCAACACCAAGGTGATCGCCGGCGGCGCCAACAACCAGCTCGCGACGCGCGAGGACGGCTCCCGGCTCCACGCGCGCGGCATAGTCTACGCGCCCGATTACGTGATCAATGCCGGCGGCATCATCAATGTCGGCCTCGAATATCTCGGCCAGGGCGACCGCGCCGAGGTCGAGGCGCGCATTGCGCGGATTCCTGAGCGCCTGATAGAAGTGTGGGACGAAAGCGACCGCACGGGCGAACCGGCTTCGGACGTGGCCGATGCGATCGCGCGGCGGCTGATCGGGCGGGGGTAAGCGCGCCGCGCGCAAGGATGCGGGGCGCTATAGTGGATCGACAAGTTCGTCATGCCGGGCTCGTCCCGGCATCCACCGTGCCGCACGCGCGGGCCTTACGATTCGACGCACCTCGCTGGTCTCCCGGTGGATGCCGGGACAAGCCCGGCATGACGGTTGAAAAGACGGGCCAATATCCTCGTCACCCCGGCGAAAGCTGGGGTCTTTTCGTGATCGCGCGTGCTTGCGGCACGAGACCCCAGCTTTCGCCGGGGCGACGGCTCTCTTTGGCGGTTGATCGGGCGGGGTAAGGCGAAGTCGCGCAAGGTGGCGTGCGGTTAGTCAATCCGTCTCAACTCCTAAGTGACACCGCGCACATCTTGTCCTATTCGCCTCGGCCATCGTGGCCAGCCTTCATGCCCTTGCGAATCCCGCGCGTTTCCTGCGCCTGGCGCGTCCGCTGACGCCGGCGTTCCTGCTGTCGGGCGTGGCGCTGACCTTGTTCGGCTGCTGGGCGGGGCTGACCCAGACGCCGCCCGATTATCTGCAGGGCGACAGCGTGCGGATCCTCTACATCCACGTGCCGACCGCGTGGTTGGGCATGGGTGGATGGAGCGGGATTGCGATTGCCAGCCTGTCCTATCTCGTCTGGCGCCATCCGCTGGCGCGGATCGCCGCGCGCGCGATCGCCTTGCCGGGCGCGGTGTTCGCGTTCCTGTGCCTCGCCACCGGATCGATCTGGGGCCGGCCGACCTGGGGAACCTGGTGGGAATGGGATGGGCGGCTGACCAGCATGTTGCTGCTGTTCTTCGTCTATCTTGCTTATATGGCGCTGGCGCGTGCCGATGCCGATCGAGGCGGGGACGGGCGGTTGCCGGCAATTTACGGCATCGCCGGGACGGTGCTGTTGCCGATCATCCGCTATTCGGTGGTGTGGTGGAACACGCTGCACCAGGGCGAGAGCATCGGGCTGACCAGCTCGACGATCGATTCCTCGATGCTGTGGCCGCTCTGGTTCACGCTGTCGGGTTTCACTTTCCTGTTCGCGGGCATCGTGCTGATGCGGATGCGCGCGATGCTGGCACGCGAGCGGCGCGAGGCACGGATGCGGAGGATGGCGGCATGAACCAATGGCTGTTCGTCGCGGCGGCGTATGGCGTCACGCTCGGCGCGACGATCGCGCTGATCGGGTGGAGCTATGTCGCGATGCGCGCCGCGGAGCGCGATCGCAAGTGAAGCCGAAACATCAACGATTGTGGCTCGCGGGGCTGGCGGTCCTGGCGATAGCGGGGGCAAGCGGGCTCGCTTTGTCGGGGCTGAAGGACCAGGCGTCGTTCTTTTACGCGCCGTCCGACGTCAAGAAGCAGGGGCTGCCGCTGGGCAAGGCGGTGCGGCTCGGCGGTCTGGTCGAGGCAGGATCGATCAAGCGCGCCGCCGACGGCGTCACGCTCGATTTCGTCGTCACCGACGGCGCCGCCACTACACCGGTGAGCTTCAAGGGCATCGCACCCGATCTGTTTCGCGAGAAATCGGGCGTCGTCGCGGAAGGGCAATTCCAGCCCGACGGCAGCTTCGTCGCGACCAATTTGCTCGCCAAGCATGACGAGAAATATCAGCCGCCCGAAATGGCCGGCAAGCTGCACGAGACGAGGTCGCTCAAGCAATGATCGCCGAAGGGGGATTGGCGGCATTGTGGCTGGCCGCCGTGATGGCGGTGTTGCAGCTCATTGTCGCGTCGAGTGCGGTGATCGGCGGGCGCGAAGACATGGCGCGCGCCGTACGCCCGGTGGCGATCGCGCAAGGGCTGCTGACCGGGCTCGCGATGCTGTGCCTGATCCTGGTGTTCGTCCGGTCCGACATGTCGGTGCTGCTGGTCGCGGAGAACAGCCATTCGCTCAAGCCGATGATCTACAAGATCGCCGGCGCCTGGGGGAATCACGAGGGATCGATGCTGCTCTGGGTGACGATCCTGGGGCTGGCCGGTGGGGCGGTTGCGATCTTCGAACGGCGGCTCGATCAGCGGACGCTCAATGCAACGATCGGGGCGCAGGCGCTGATCTCGATGGGTTTCTACGCGTTCCTGTTGTTCGCCTCCAATCCGTTCGCGCGGCTGTTTCCGTCGCCGCCCGACGGCAACGGGCTCAACCCGTTGCTGCAGGATCCCGGCTTGGCGTTCCATCCGCCGACCTTGTATGTCGGCTATGTCGGCATCTCGGTCGCCTTTTCGTTCGCGGTCGGCGCGCTGGTCACGCGCGATGTCGGACCCGCCTTTGCCCGCGCGATGCGCCCATGGGTGCTCGGTGCGTGGATCTTCCTGACGATCGGCATCACCGCAGGAAGCTATTGGGCCTATTACGAGCTCGGCTGGGGCGGCTGGTGGTTCTGGGATCCGGTCGAGAATGCCAGCCTGATGCCGTGGCTGGCGGCGACCGCCTTGCTCCATTCGGTGTCGGTGCTGGCGACGCGCGACGGCTTGCGCGCCTGGACGATCATGCTGGCGGTCGTGGCCTTTTCGATGAGCATGATCGGAACGTTCCTGGTCCGCTCGGGAATCCTGACCAGCGTCCATGCCTTTGCCGTCGACCCGAAGCGCGGCGCGTTCCTGCTGGCGCTGTTGGCGATCTATATCGGTGGCGCGCTGGCGTTGTTCGCGGCGCGGATCGGGACGGTCCGCCAGGGCAATACCTTCGCGCTGATCAGCCGCGAAGGCGCGCTGGTGGTCAACAATCTGCTCCTGTCGGTGATCCTGGGGATCGTGCTGATCGGCACGCTCTACCCGCTCGCCGCGGCGGGCTGGGGCGTGCAATTGTCGGTCGGCAAGCCGTTCTTCGACAAGACCGCGGGGCCGGTGGCGCTGGCGCTGGTCGTGTTCATCGCGATCGGACCGCTGTTGCGCTGGCGACGCGACGAGACGCAGGCACTGCTCAAGCGGATGACCTGGCCGGTCGCGGCGTCGTGCGCGGCGCTGATCGTGTTGGTGCCGTTCGCCTGGGGCGCGGGACTCCTGCCGCTGGCGGCGCTGGTGCTGGCCGCAGGGCTCGCGGTGGCGAGCGTCGCGCCGTTATGGGGACGCAATTTGCGCCGTACCCCACTCTTCATCTGGGGCATGGCGGTCGCGCATCTGGGCGTCGCGGTGAGCCTGGCCGGGATGGCGAGCGACAGCGCCTTCACCAAGGAGACCTTGGCCGTGTTGCGCCAGGGCGAGACGCGCGCGGTCGGGCCGTATCTGGTCACCATGACCGGCATTCGCCCGGTGGTCGGACCCAATTGGTCGGCGATCGCCGCCGATCTCAGCATCCGCCGCGGTGAAGGTGGCACGCCCTTCATGCTGTCGCCGCAGTCGCGATTCTTCGCGAGCCCGCCGACGACGACCAGCGAAAGCGCGATAGCGACGCGGCTCGACGGCCAGCTCTACACCGTGCTCGGCCAGCCCGACGGCAAGGGCGGATGGCAAGTCCGCTTGTGGTGGAAGCCGTTCGTCACGCTGATCTGGCTGGGCGGCGCGTTGATCGGGCTCGGCGGTGCCTTGTCGTTCTTCGGTCGGATCCGTCGCCGTAAACGCGCCGTGTACGAAGAATATGAGGAACTCGCGGCGTGAGGCGGGTGCTGCTCTGGCTGCCGCTCGTCCTGTTCGCGGGGCTGTTCGGGCTGGTCGCGCTCGGCTTGTTCAAACCGGCGGACCGCACCGTACGCTCGGCGATGGTCGACAAGCCGCTGCCCGATTTCGTGCTGCCGGCGATGCTGCCGACCAAGCCGGGAGTCGCCCGCACCAGCTTCGGCGGCGGTAAACCGCGCCTGATCAACGTCTTCGCCAGCTGGTGCGTGCCCTGTATCGCGGAGGCGCCGGAGCTGATGAAGCTCAAAGCCGCCGGCGTGCCGATCGACGGCGTCGCGATCAACGACACGCCAGAGGCGGTACAGAAGTTTCTCGACCGCAACGGCGATCCCTATCAGCGGATCGGCAACGACAAGACCAGCCAGGTCCAGATCGCCTTGGGCTCGTCCGGCGTGCCGGAGACCTTCCTGATCGATGGGCGCGGGCGGATAGTGCGGCAATATGTCAGCAATTTGCAGTCGGATCAGGTCGACGACATCCTCAAGGCGTGGCGGGGGATGCGATGAGACGCTCCAACCGTCATGCCGGCCTTGTGCCGGCATCCACCGGGCCGCTATTCCAGGGGCGGGAGGCCAAGTCCGACGGCGAGATCTTCCCATCTGGGATTGTCGCGCTCGATCAGGTTCTTCTTGAAGTCGCGCGGCCACTTCTTGATCCGCTTTTCGGCGGCGATCACGACCTCCATCGTGTCGGCGGTATCAAACCAAACGAGTCGTTTGACGCTGTACCGCTTGGTGAAACCACCAAAGGTCCCTTCGCGATGCTGCATGACGCGGCCGATGAGATTGGACGTCACGCCGATGTACAGCGTGCCGTTGAAGGCGCTGGCCATGATGTAGACGCAGGGATTGCGCTCTCGCATGGCAGTGAATCTGCGGCACGGTGGATGCCGGCACAAGGCCGGCATGACGATGGGGGAAAGCGATCCGACCATCACAACCGTCATGCCGGGCTCGTCCCGGCATCCACCGGGCGGCGGGCGAGTTGCGTTGAGCCGAAAGACCTGCGCTTGCGGCTCGGTGGACCCCGGCACAAGGCCGGGGTGACGATGATATTGGCTCTTCTGATCGCCACCCCGGCGCTCGCCCAATTGGCGCCGCTCGCCGATACCCAGCTCAGCGATCCCGCCCAGGAAGCGCAGGCCAAGGCGCTGATGGAAACGATCCGCTGTGTCGAATGTCAGGGGCAGGCGATCGCCGACAGCAATGCCGATATCGCCGGCAATATGCGCTCGCTGATCCGCGAGCGGATCAAAGCAGGCGAGAGCCCGGAACAGGTGCGCGCCTGGCTGATCCAGCGCTACGGCGATTATATCAGCTACGATCCGCCGCTCGGCGGCGCGACCTGGCCGCTCTGGGCGGCGCCGTTCGTGCTGCTCGTAATCGGAATCGCGATCGCGCGGTCGAGCTTCAGGAGGAAGCGCTGATGGGCTGGATCATGCTCGCGCTGATCGGACTGACCACGGCGGCGCTGCTTGCCGTGCTGCGCCTGCCGCGGATGCTGTGGCCGCTGGCCGGCGCAGCGTTGATGCTCGGGGCTGCCGGCTATGCGTGGCAGGGGCAACCCGACCTTGCGGCGCAACCGGTCGCCGCGGATGCGGTCAAGCTGCCGCAGAGCGAAGCGTACAAGAAGCTGCGCGATACCTTCTTTGGCCGCTTCGGTGGCGAGTCGATGTATTTCGGCATTTCCGACGTCGCGCTGGCCAATGGCGATCCCGACTTCGCCGCGCGCGCGCTGACCGGCGGGGTGGATTACGCCCCGCAGAACGCAGCGATGTGGAGCGAACTCGGCAACGTGATCGCGCTGCACGATCGCGGTGTGGTGTCGCCGGCGGCGCTGCTGGCCTATCGCCGCGCGATGATGCTGGCGCCGCAGAATCCGGGGCCGCCCTTGTTCCTCGGTCTCGCCTATATTCGCGCCGGCGAATTCGCCAAGGCGCGGCCGCTGTGGAAACACGCGCTGGATCTGACTCCCAAGGATGCGAGCTATCGCGACGAGATCGTGCGGCGGCTGTCCTTGCTCGACATGCTGCTCGCCGAAATCGCCCGCGAACAATCCGCCCAGCGCTGAACGCGCGGGGCGGATCGTCAGCCTGATCAGGCGTGCCAGGCCTCGAACGGCAGGTCGAGCGCTTCGGCCACCGCTTCGTGCGTGATCTTGCCCTTATAGACGTTGAGGCCGTTGGCGAGGTGCGGATCGGCCTTCATCGCCGCTTCGGCACCCAGCTTCGCGAGCTTGAGCGCGAAGGGTAGGGTGGCGTTGTTGAGCGCGAACGCGCTGGTCCGCGCCACCGCGCCCGGCATGTTGGCGACGCAATAATGGATCACGCCGTCGACTTCGAACACCGGATCCTCATGGGTAGTGGCGTGGCTGGTCTCGAAACAGCCGCCCTGGTCGATCGCGATGTCGACCAGCACCGATCCGCGCTTCATCGTCTTGACCATTTCGCGCGTGACGAGCTTGGGCGCCGCCGCCCCGGGGACCAGCACCGCGCCGATCACCAGATGCGCGCTGCGCACTGCCTGCGCGATCGCCTGCTTCGACGCGTACTGCGTCTTGATCTGGCTCGAGAAGAACATGTCGAGCTCGGCCAGCCGATCGTTGTTGATGTCATAGATGGTGACGTCGGCGCGCATGCCGACCGCCATTTGCGCCGCGTTGACGCCCGAGACGCCGCCGCCGAGGATGGCGACCTTGGCCGGGGCCACGCCGGGAACGCCGCCGAGCAATACGCCGCGGCCGCCCTGTTCCTTCTCGAGGTAGTGTGCGCCGACCTGCACCGACATGCGGCCGGCGACTTCCGACATCGGCTTCAGCAGGGGCAGGCCGCCGCGCGCCGCGGTGACGGTCTCGTACGCGATGCAGGTCGCGCCGGACTTCATCAGGCCCTCGGCCTGCGGCTTGTCGGCGGCGAGGTGGAGATAGGTGAAGAGCACGTGGCGCGGCTCGAGCATCGCTACTTCCTGCGGCTGCGGCTCCTTGACCTTCACGATCATGTCCGCTTCGGCGAACACCGTCTTCGCATCGGGCACGATCCGCGCGCCGGCGTCGACATAGGCCTGGTCCTCGAAATCGATGCCCATCCCTGCCTTGGTCTCGACGATCACCTCGTGGCCGGCATGGACCAGCTCGGTAACCGAGCCGGGGGTCAGGCCGACGCGATATTCGTGATTCTTGATTTCCTTGGGAACACCGACTCGCATGCGAACTCTCCTGAAAGGGTTGCCACGCAAATAGCGCCGAAAAGCCGAGAGAGGTTCGCAAGTTTTTTGACAGGAGCGACCTCTGGCAGGATATGTTTGCGTGATTATATTCCAGTGAGAGAAAAATGCTCGACCATCTCGATCGCAAGATCCTCAAACAGCTCGTCGTCAATTCGGACCTGACAAGTGCGGAACTCGGCGAGGCGGTAGGCCTGTCGGGAAGCGCTGCGCATCGCCGCGTTGGCAGCCTGTGCGAGCGCGGATTGATCGCCGGATTCCGCGCGGTGCTGTCGCATGAGGCGCGGGGGCATCCTGCGGTGGTGATGGTCAACGTTACGCTCCGCGACCAGCGGCAGGAGACGATGGCGGCATTCGAGGCAGAGATTAAAGAATGTCCGGAAGTACGCGATTGTTTCCTGATGAGCGGCGAGGCCGATTACATGCTCCATGTCGAGGTGACGCGCGACGACAGTTTCGAGCGGATCCACCGCGAGACGCTGTCGCGCCTGCCCGGCGTGACGCGGCTGGCGTCGCATTTCGTCATTCGGGAGGTCATCCGTCGCCCGTGAGCGGCCGGCTGACCCATAACGAGCCAGCGCATCCAATGCGTCGTTGCGGGCGTTCCTGTGCAATGCTAGGGCGCCGCCACCGTAAACAGGGGCTTCATACGGTCATCATGACCATTCGTGCGAACGCGCGGCGCTTGCCGTGAGCGCAGCCACTCCTTCCATCGCAATGATCGACGGGCACGACGACGACGCGCACGCCGGCCACGCGCATGCCCATGGCAATGACGGGCTGATCAAGCTCGCCATCGGCGCGATCGGCATCGTATTCGGCGATATCGGCACCAGCCCGCTCTATGCGTTCCGCGAAACCTTTGCCGGCCATCACAAGCTCAGCCTCGACCATGCGCATATCATGGGCGTCACCAGCCTGATGTTCTGGTCGATGATGGTGGTGGTGACGATCAAGTACGTCGCGATCATCATGCGCGCCGACAATAAGGGGGAAGGGGGCAGCCTGGCGCTGCTCGCGCTCATCTCCAGCAAGGCGCAGACCAAGAGATGGACCGCTGGGATCGTCCTGCTCGGCGTGTTCGCGACCTCGCTGTTCTACGGCGACTCGATGATCACCCCGGCGGTGTCGGTGCTGTCGGCCGTCGAGGGTCTGGCGGTTGCGCAGCCCGGTATGGGGCATTTCGTCCTGCCGATCGCAATCGCGATCCTGATCTTCCTGTTCGCCATCCAGCAAAGCGGGACGGCCAGGGTCGGACTGTTCTTCGGCCCGATCATGCTATTCTATTTCCTGACGATCGCGCTGCTCGGCGCGTTCAGCGTCGCCAAGACGCCGGACGTGCTCTGGGCATTCTCGCCGCATTATGCCGTCGAATTCTTCCTGCTCGATCCGGTCCGCGCGTTTCTCGCCTTGGGATCGGTGGTGCTGGCGGTGACCGGTGCGGAGGCGCTCTATGCCGATATGGGGCATTTCGGGCGCAAGCCGATCGGCATGTCGTGGCTGTGCTTCGTCCTTCCCGCGCTGATCCTCAATTATATGGGCCAGGCCGCGCTGCTGACGCGCGACGGGGCGCCCGCGCTGGCAAGCCCATTCTATCTGTTGGCGCCGGTCTGGTTGCAGCTGCCGCTCGTCATCCTGGCGACGGCCGCCGCGGTGATCGCGTCGCAGGCGGTGATATCGGGCGCCTTCTCGGTGACTCAACAGGCGATCCAGCTTGGTTTCGTGCCGCGCCTTCGGATCGAACATACCAGCGCGGCGACGGCGGGGCAGATCTATATTCCGCTGATCAACTGGCTGCTGATGTCGATGGTCATCATCCTGGTGCTGTTCTTCCGCACCTCGTCCAATCTGACCAGCGCCTACGGCATCGCGGTCACCGGGGCGATGACGATCGATACCTGCCTGTTGGCGGTCGTGCTGTTCCGTCTGTGGCATTGGCCGAAATGGGCGGCGATCCCGCTGCTCGGGCTCTTCTTCCTGGTCGACGGCGCCTATCTGACCGCCAATTTGACCAAGATCCCGGATGGCGGCTGGTTCCCGCTCTTGGTCGGGCTGATCGTCTTCACCATCCTGACGACCTGGGCCAAGGGGCGGCAACTGATGATGGCGCGGCTGCGCGAGGCGGCGATGCCGATCAAGGTGTTCATCTCGTCGGCCGCAACCTCTGCGACGCGCGTACCCGGCACCGCGGTGTTCATGACCTCGACCGCCGATGGCGTGCCGCACGCGCTGCTCCACAACCTCAAGCACAACAAGGTGCTGCACGAGCGCATCATCCTGCTGACGGTGAAGATCGCCGACGTGCCGTTCGTGCGCCAGGTCGAGCGGGTGAAGCTCGATCATCTCGGCCATGGCTTCCATCGCCTGGTGTTGCGCTATGGCTTCATGGAGGAGCCCGACGTGCCGGCGGCGCTGGCCTTGGTCACCGGGTGCGGCGACAAGTTCAAGATGATGGACACCAGCTTCTTCCTGGCGCGGCAGACATTGTTGGCGTCGAGCAAGCCCGGCATGGCCATCTGGCGCGAAAAGCTGTTCGCCTGGATGCTCCGCAACGCGGAAAGCGCGATGGAATTCTTCCGCCTGCCGACCAACCGGGTGGTCGAGGTGGGAAGCCAGGTCGAGATCTGAGCGACGCGGTGACCGCGCTGGTGCCCGCGCCGATCATCGTCACGGCGGTGATCGGGCGTGAGGATCAGGCGTGGCTCGACACGCAGCGCCGCGCGCATTTCCCATCCGAGCGCAATCTACTCCCCGCGCATCTGACGATGTTCCACCATCTGCCGCCCTCGCTGGCGGACGAAGTGCGGCAGCGGCTGGGCGACCTGGCGCGGGAAGGGGCGCTGGCCGCGCGGATTACCGGGCCGATCTCGCTCGGCCGCGGGGTGGCCTATCGCATCGACTCCGCCGAGCTGGAGGACCGCCGCGCCTGGCTCGCCGATTGCTGGGCGGACGTGCTGACGCCGCAGGACCGCGCGCCGTGGCGCCCGCATGTCACGATCCAGAACAAGGTCGAGCCGGGCGAGGCGAGGACGTTGCTCGACCGGCTCAAGGCGGACTTCCGACCCCGGCCGCTCGCGATCACGGGTTTCGCCAGCTGGTATTATCGCGGCGGACCCTGGGAGAAGCTTTCCCGCCACATGGTCGCTTGACCGCGTCGGGAGCGCTACTTATAGGCCGCCGCTCGCGGCAACGCGGGCCTTTCGGGGCGGAGTAGCTCAGCTGGTTAGAGCACGGGAATCATAATCCTGGGGTCGGGGGTTCAAGTCCCTCCTCCGCTACCAAGGGACCTAGACGCTCCCTTGTCCGGATCTCATCCGGCAACGTCCGGAAGCGTCTTTTTTTATCAAATAAAATCAAACTGTCCGACGGCGGGTGAAGGACGTAACCGGCCGCGGCGCGCGGTTTGTCATCGCCGATTTGTGGGCGGTAATCGACGATAGCCGTGAATTTGACGAACGTTCAGGCCGGGGCCCCCGCCGGAACGCCGATCTGGCGTTGGTGGAGCGCGGCATAGCGGCCGCCGAGGCGGAGCAGCTCGTCATGCGTGCCGCTCTCGACGATGCGCCCCTTGTCGAGCGTCAGGATATGGTCGCACTGGCGGATCGCGGAGAGGCGGTGCGCGATGATCAGCACGGTGCGGCCGGCGGCGATTGCCTTGAGGTTGCGCTGGACGATCTCCTCGCTCTCGGCATCGAGCGCCGAGGTCGCCTCGTCGAGGATCAGGATGCGCGGGTTGGTGATCAGCGCGCGGGCGATGGCGAGGCGCTGGCGCTGCCCGCCCGAGAAGTTGACGCCGCGCTCCTCGACGATCGTGTCATAGCCGCGGGGCAGCGCCAGGATGAAGTCGTGCGCGCCGGCGAGGCGGGCGGCGGTCATCACTCGCTCGATCGGCTTGGCGGGATCGGCGAGTGCGATATTCTCGCGGATCGAGCGGGTGAACAGAATATTCTCCTGCAACACCACTCCGATCTGGCGACGCAGCCAGGCGGGATCGACCTGCGTGACATCGACGCCATCGACCAGCACGCGGCCGCTTGCGGGCAGATAGAGGCGCTGGAGCAGCTTGGTGAGCGTCGACTTGCCTGAGCCGGAGGCGCCGGTGATGCCGAGCGTGGCGCCGGCGGGCAGGTCGAGGCTGATGTCGTCCAATGTCCAGGGGCCGTCGGCGGCGTAGCGGAAGCGGACATTCTCGAAGCGGACATGGCCGGCGAGCGCAGGCAAAGCGGTGCGCGATCCGGCGCCGGGCTCCGCCCCGGTGTTGAGGATGTCGCCCATCCGCTGGACCGAGAGGCGGACCTGCTGGAAGTCCTGCCAGAGCTGCGCCATGCGGATGACCGGGCCGGAGACGCGCTGGGCGAACATGTTGAACGCGACCAGCCCGCCGATGGTCAGCGCACCGGCGATCACCTGGCCAGCGCCGAAATAGAGGATTGCGGCGAGGCTTAGCTTGGAGATGAGCTGGACCGCCTGGCTGCCCGAATTGCCGAGGTTGATCACTCGTTGGTTGGCGGCGCTGTACGCGGCGAGCTGGCGTTCCCAACGGTTCTGCCATTGCGGCTCGACCGCGGTCGCCTTGAGCGTCTGTATGCCCGAGACGCTCTCGACAAGTAGCGCGTTGTTGGCGGCGCCGCGCGCGAACTTCTCGTCGAGCCGGCGGCGCAAGGGACCGGTGACGACGATCGAGACGACCACATAAGCGGGAAGGGTAAGCGCGACGATGACGAACAGGAGTGGCGAGTAAAGGAACATCGCGGCGAGGAATACGATCGTGAACAGCGGATCGACCAACACGGTGAGCGAAGCATTGGTCATGAATTCGCGCACCGTCTCCAGCTGGCGAATGCGGGTAACGGTGTCGCCGACGCGGCGATTCTCGAAATAGGCGATCGGCAGGCGGAGCAGATGGCGGAAGAGGCGACTGCCCAGCTCGACGTCGAGTTTCTGGCTGGTTTCCGAATAGAGCAGGGTGCGCAGCCAGCCGAATGCGACTTCCCAGAGCGAGACCAGCACGAGCCCGACGCTGAGCACTTGCAGCGTCGCCAGGCTGTTATGTGCCAGAACCTTGTCGACGACGTTCTGGAAGAAGAGCGGCGCGGCGAAACCGAGCAGGTTGAGCGCGAGGGTAATCAGCAGGACTTCGCCGATCAGCTTTCGGTATTTGACGATCTGGGGAACGAACCAGGCCATGTCGAAGGCGGCCGCGGCAACCCGCACGGAACCGCGGGTGGCGACGAGGAGCAGCGCCCCCGTCCATCTGGCCTCCAGCGTTGCGCGGTCCCAGCGCTCGATCGCGGCACCGGGACGCTGGATCGCCACGGCATCCTCGCCGACCCGGCCGATCACGAACCAGCCCTCGGCGCCGCTCGCCATTACCGGCATGGGAAGGCGCCTCAACCGTTCGAAATCGCCGGTCGTGGCGCGGGCGCGGACGCCTTCGATGCGCTTTGCCAGGCGTACCAGATCGGACGCCACGACGGGGTTGGCGTGGCCGAGGCTATCGCGCAGTTCGGCCGAGTTTGCTGCGATGCGGTGCATGGCGAGGATCAGGGCGAAGGCCTCGATCCCGGTGTCCGCGGGCGGTTGGGAGGTGCCGAGAGACAGGTCCTGCTGCACCGTGCGTCTCCGATCGGGTTCCCCAGGCGTGGACAATCTGCAGCGCACGGCAGATGAGCGCGGAGCACGGCTACCCGCCCGCTGTCGCTGCGGTGCAGCATCGTGAATCGTCTCCTTGGTAGCGGTCAAAACCCGGGGAGCGAAGGCACCTGCGGTTCCGGTCGTCGGAGCAAAGGGGCGACTCGGCTTTCGCGGACGCAGCATATGGTTGACCCGGGCACCGTCACGGGCTGTCTGGTGCGACTACAGGGACAGCTTCCCAAGGTGCACGCGGTGCGAGCTTCGAGCCTCCCCGCGGCGCCGGGGCGGCGGAGTGTCGATGATCGGATTTCGGTGGGGCGTTACGTTTTGGGCTTATGACGGGAGCCTTGTCATGCCTACCCTTTACATCTCGCCTACGGGCAGCGGTTCGGGCGACGGCTCGAGCGCTGCGAACGCCGCGACGCTGAAGGACCTGCCGCGGCTTATCGCGGCGGCGGGGCCGGGCGGGCAAGTGCTGCTGCTCGCCGATCAGGGGGCCTATATTGCGCCGCCCGACGCGTTGGCGATCGTCGCGGGCGGAACGGCGAGCGCGCCGGTGACGATCCGCGGCGTCGATAGTGCGGGCAATGCGATGGCGGCGACGATCACCGGCACGCGGCCCGAGCCCTTCGACCCGGCCAACCCTCCGGGAGAGGAAATATTCCGGCTGCTGAACGGCGCGGACAATCTGCGTTTCACCGATCTGACGTTCCAGAATGTCGGTACGGCCTTTCGCGTCGGTGCGGATGTGCACAACCTGGCGATCGAACATGTCGACGCCACCAATGTCGCCCGCTTCTTTGACGACATGGTTTCGGGGGCCAATGCCAGCGCGACGATCACCGGATTGACGATCCGCGACGTCGCGGTGAATGGCTATTCCAAGGGCGCGATCCGCGTCCAATACGACAGCAATGACGTGCTGATCGAGGATGTGCGCGGCGATAGCCAATTCCAGGACGGCGACAATTTCGCGATCGGCGTCCACATCACCGGCACCGCGCACGACGTGACGATCGATCATGTCGCCATGCGCAACGCGCTCGACACGGTGAACGACTATCGCAATGGCGACGGCTTCGCGACCGAACGCGGCACCTACGACATCACGCTGCACGACGTCATCGCCACGGGCAACAGCGATGGCGGGCTCGACTTGAAGAGCGATAACGTCGTCGTCGACGGTGCGATCGTCTCGGGCAATGGTCGCAACATCCGGTTGTGGGGTACCGGCGCGCAGCTGAGCAACATCGTCAGCCTTGACGCGGGTGCGCCGCTGGCGGGCGGCAATCGCGAGCATGTCTGGCTGGCCGAAGGCGCGAGTGCGACGATCGACGGGGCGCTCTTCTCCGACCCCGGGTCGCCGAAGCTGTTCAACCTGGCGGAGAGGAACGGCAGGCTGGTGGTCGAGGATTTCGGACTCGTCACCGGGCCGGGCACAATCCAGTCGCAGCGTGGCACCGGATCGGTGCTGACCCTGACAGGGCAACGCGTCGCGGTGGCGGCAGGGACTGCGGGCGACGACCTGCTGACGGGCACGGCCGCGGCCGATACGCTGGCTGGGGGCGACGGGCGCGACATGCTGAGCGGCGGGGCGGGCGATGATCGGCTCGCCGGCGGCGCGGGCGACGACATGCTGGTCGGCGATGCCGGCGACGACCATATCGAAGGCGGCGCAGGGCGCGACATCATGGTGGGCGGCGCGGGGTACGACATGCTCAGCTATGCTGGCAGCGCCGCCGGGGTGAAGATCGACCTGCTGCGCCTCACCGCCAGCGGCGGGAATGCCGAGGGCGACCTGTTTGACGGGTTTGAGGGGGTCGAAGGTTCGGCCTTCGCCGATGTCCTTACCGGAGACGCGGGCGCAAATCGGTTGTTCGGCGGCGTGGGTGACGATGTGCTTTCGGGCGGTGCCGGCGATGACATGCTGGACGGCGGTACCGGCGCGGACCTGCTCGACGGGGGTGCCGGGTTCGACTGGGTCGACTATGGCAGCAGCAGCGCTGCGGTGGTCGTCGATCTCGCCAATGGCGCGGCAAGCGGCGGCGAGGCGGCGGGCGATCGGCTGATCGGGATCGAGGCGGTGCGCGGCTCGGCCTTTGCCGATACGCTGTCGGGCAATGACGGCGCGGACTCGATCGGCGGCGGCGCGGGCGACGACCGGATCGACGGGCGCGGCGGCGACGATCTGCTGATCGGCGGCGCTGGCGCCGACACGCTGATCGGCGGCGCCGGGTTCGACAGCGCGGATTATTCGGGCAGCGGCGGCGCGGTCACGATCGACCTTGTCGCCGGCACCGGAATTGGCGGCGATGCCCAGGGCGACCGGCTCCAGGGCGTCGAGCGGCTGATCGGCTCGGGTTTCGACGACGTGCTGACCGGCGACGGCTTCGACAATGTGCTGGTCGGCGGTGCTGGCGCGGACCGGCTGACCGGCGGCGCCGGGATGGACACGGCCGATTATTCGACGAGTAGCGCAGCGGTGAACGCGGTGCTGGGCGGCACCGGCAGCGGCGGCGATGCTCAGGGCGACGTGCTGACCGGAATCGAGAATCTGGTCGGGAGCGGCTTCGGCGATGTGCTGGTCGGCGATGGCGCGGTCAACGCGTTGTCGGGCGCCGCCGGCAACGACCGGCTGGTCGGCAATGGCGGGGCGGATCGGCTCGACGGTGGAGCGGGTAACGATATTGCCGACTTTTCGACCCGAGCAAGCGCGGTGGCGGCGGACCTTGCCGCAGGCACGGCTTCGGACGGGGTGAGCCTGATCGCGATCGAGGGTCTGGTCGGGTCGGCGTTCGACGACGTGCTGAACGGCGATGCGGGCGACAACTGGCTGGTCGGCGGCAAGGGCGCTGACCTTATCAATGGGCGCGATGGCCTCGATACCGCCGATTATTCGGGCTCGGCGGCGGCGGTGCAGGTCGACCTTGCTCTGCCGGTGCAGGGCGGCACCGGCGATGCGGCGGGTGACCGTCTGACGAGCATCGAAGCGCTGGTCGGCTCGGCCTTCGATGATTCGCTGACCGGCGTGGAGGCTGCCGAGGCGTTGTACGGCGGCGCGGGCAACGACCGGCTCGAAGGGCGCGGCGGCGACGATCTGCTTCAGGGCGGCGCGGGCGCCGATGTGCTGATCGGCGGGGCGGGTGTCGATACGGTCGACTATAGCGCCAATGCGGTTGCCATCTCGATCAACCTCCAGACCGGCATGAGCAGCGGCGGCGATGCCGAGGGTGATCGGTTCGACGGAGTCGAGCATTTTATCGGTACCGGCTTTGCCGATACGATCATCGGCGACGGGGCGGACCAGATTTTGACCGGCGGCGCGGGCGGTGACCGGCTGGACGGGGCCGGCGGCTTCGACATCGTGGACTATGCAGGCAGCGCCGCCGGCGTGAAGGTCAATCTGGCGACCAATATCCTGTCGGGCGGCGATGCGCAGGGCGACAGTCTCGCCGGGATCGAGGGCATCGTGGGTAGCGCCTTCGCCGACACGTTGACCGGCGACGCGAACGCCAACCGGCTCGAGGGCGGCGCGGGCAACGACGCGCTGGACGGAGGCGCGGGCGCGGACGTGATGATCGGCGGCACCGGCGACGACTCCTACGTAGTCGACAATGCCGGCGATCAGGTGATCGAGGCGGTCGGCGGCGGGAACGACATCGTGCGCACCAGCCTGTCCTCGCTGACGCTCGCCGATGGCGTCGAGGATCTCAGCTATAGCGGCAGTGGTGGCTTTACCGGCACCGGCAATGCGCTCGATAACAGTCTCTACGGCAAGGCGTCGGACGACTCTCTCTACGGGCTCGACGGCGACGACAAGCTGGTCGGCGGCGCGGGTGCGGACCTGCTCGATGGCGGGGCAGGGCGCGATCAGGTCGACTATACCAAGTCCACTGCGGTCACCGTGAACCTTGCCACCAACGTCAATCACGGCGGCGATGCCGAGGGAGACCGGCTGGTTGGCATCGAGACCGTGATCGGCTCCAACTATTCCGACAGCATCACCGGTAGCGACGATCCGCTGCTCGGTGACATCCTCTATGGGCGGGGTGGCGACGATCTGCTGGTCGGCGGGGCAGGTGACGATCAGCTCGATGGCGGCGGCGGCAACGACGTGATGCGCGGCGGCACCGGCAACGACCTCTATATCGTCTACGAGGCTGGCGATCAGGTGATCGAGGCGGCGGGAGAGGGGCGGGATCGCATCCGCACCGCCGCGACCAGCTACACGCTCGGCGCCAATATCGAAGAGCTGGTCTATACCGGAACGATCGGCGCGACGATGACCGGTAATGCGCTCGACAATTTCATTGTAGGCAGCGGCGGTGAGGATCGGCTGGCCGGCGGAGACGGCACGGACATGCTGCGTGGTGGGGCGGGTGGCGACGTGCTCGACGGCGGCACGGGGTCGGACACGGTGGATTATACGGGCTCGCTCGGCGGCGTGCTGGTCAATCTGCGTACCCAGACGGCGAGCGGCGGCGATGCCATGGGCGACATGTTGGTCAGTATCGAGAATGCGCAGGGCTCGGCCTTTGCCGATGTGCTGCTGGGCAGCGCTGGCGCCAATGTGCTGACCGGCGGCGACGGCGACGACGCGCTCTCCGGCGACGACGGCAACGACACGTTGCGGGGAGGCAGCGGCGCCGATCGGCTCGATGGCGGCAAGAATGAGGACATGCTCTATGGCGATGACGGTGGCGATACGCTGTATGGCGGGCAACAGACCGACCGGTTATATGGTGGCGCGGGCAACGATCTTCTGACCGGGGATACCGATTGGGTCTCGTCGCTTGCCGCCAGGGACACGCTCGACGGCGGCGATGGCGACGACATCTTGATCGGCGACGGATTGAACATGACGGCGACCGGGGTCGGTGGCGCGGACACGCTGATCGGCGGGCTCGGCAACGACGTGCTGTACGGCGACGCGGTGAACATGGCGGCCGGCGCGCGGGGCGGGGCGGACAAGCTGACCGGCGGCGCGGGTGCTGACCGCTTCGTCTTCGCGCCCGGCTCCGGGGCCGACGAGATCACCGATTTCACCCGCGGCGGCGCCGAGGCCGACCATATCGATCTCAGCGCCTTCGACATCGCCTATGAGGCGCTGCACTTCACCACGAGCAGCGCGGGGGTGACGATCCAACTGGGCGGCACCGATACGATCTTCGTGCGCGGCGTCACCGCGCTCGATCAGGCGGACTTCGTCTTCGGCTGAGCCTCGCGCCAACCGTGCGGCGTGCCTTCGTGCCGGAAGGTGATTGATGTGAGCGCCCTCTCCCCTCAGGGACATTAGCCGAAGACAAAATCGTCGGGGGACAACCCCTGCGCGCCGCGGACGAATATGCTGTCGGTGCCCATGGAAATGCGAACTCCGTCCGCACTCGTGGCGAAATTGAGCTGCTCATAAGCGATGTCGAAGGCGCTGAGATCGATATGGTCCGCGCCGGGGGTAAAGTCGGTGATCTCATCGGCGCCGGAGCCGGGCGCGAACACGAACCAGTCAGCGCCCGCGCCACCCTCGAGCAGGTCGTTGCCGCCGCCTCCTATCAGGTGATCGGTACCGCCGCCGCCATAAAGCTTGTCGGCGCCTCCGGTCACCGTTGCGGTTGACGTACGGCCGTCGCCATAGAGCCAGTCATTGCCGTCGCCGCCGTCCAGCGTGTCAGCACCACCCCTGGCGTTATCCGTCATCACGTCACCGTCGCCGATCAGGATGTCGTCGCCCGCGCCACCGGTCAGCCGGTCGCTGCCCCCTTTGCCGCTGGCATAGATATTGGTCGCATCGCCGATCAGCAGGTCGGCATCGTCTCCGCCGTCGAGCCGGTCGTTGGCGCCCTGGCTGCTCAGCCATTCCTGGTCGCCGACCAGCCGATCGGCGCCCGTGCCGCCGTCGAGCCAGTCCGACTGCCAGCCGCCGAGCAGTATGTCGGCGCCGGACTGGCCCCGGAGCAGATCCTCGCCATTGCCGCCCGCGAGTGAATCGTCACCCGAATTGCCGGCAATGTCGTCATTGGCGGCGAGCCCTCCCAGCGTATCGCTGCCCGCGCCGCCGATCATCGTGTTGGCGAGCGCGTTGCCATTGCCGGTGAAATCGGCGGCACCGCGGCGGATCAGTTCCTCGACATTGCCGGGGAGCGTGTAGCTGTCGAGCGTCGTCTCGACCCGGTCGAACCCGGCGTCGGCGGCTTCGGTGATCCGGTCGCCGGTGTTGTCGACAAGGAAGATGTCATCGCCCGCGGTGCCAAGTAGCGTGTCCGCCGTTGCCGTGGCGGGCAAAGGCAGCAGCGCGATATAGTCGGTCGCGCCAGGCGACGCGCTGCCCTGATCGACGGTCAGCGTTTCGTGGATCGTCTCCGCACCGCTGAGGCCGGGGAGCGAATCGCTGGTGGCGAGCGTCGAGAGCTCGGACCGGGTGATCTCCACGTCCTGCAAGGTGAGATGCCCCTGCGAGGAGATCACCTTGGTGCGCGATCCGGCATCATCAAAGTGCCCGCCGATCACGGTGACGTTGGCGGCGTCGTCGAGCCAGAGCTGGTTCTGCTCGGAAATGCCGCCGCGCAGCACCGGGTTCAGACCGACCGAGTCGATCAGCGTCGCGTCGCCCCAGAGCCGGTAGTTGCGGCCATTCTCTTCGCTGAGCGCGCGGACGAGCACGGTGTCATTCGACTTGAGATCGTAGCCGCCGTCGCTGTTGCCGCGCGCGACCGTGTCGATGAAGCGCACGTCATAGACGCCGCGCTCGCTCGCGAAGCCGTCGCCGTTGAAATAGGCGCCGGCGGTGCTTTGGACATTCTCCATCACCACCTGGCTGAGCGTGACGTTGTGGACGGTGCCGTCGAGGTGGACGCCCTCCGGCAGGTCGTCGCCGATTTGCCCGGCCATGTCCGCCGTGACGTTGTCGATCACCACATTGTTGGTATCGTATTGGAGGCGGATCGCGGCCTTGGAGAATCCCTGCACGTCGACGTCGCGGATCGTTAGCCCGGTGACCGTCGCGGTACCCAAGGGCGCGCTGGAATAATCCTCGAAGAAGCGGCGGACATTGTTCGCGTCGACATCCTCGATATGGAGATTGCTGAGGTCGGCGGTGGCGCGGAAGGCCGTGCCGACATTGTCGATCCGCAGGTCGCGGAATTCAAGATTGTCCGCGCCCGTGCCGAGTTTGAACAGCTCGTTGCCGGAGGCATCGCCCGCCTGCCAGTCAACCGGGCGCGAACCGGTGAACTGCGCGGCCATCGCATTCCCGCCGGAATCGATGCCGCGCACGACCACTGGCTGGCCGTCCGCCCCGCCGTGGGTGAGCGCGAGGATGCCGGTAACGTTATAGTCGCCCTGGTCCGCCAGCAGCAGCACCTCGCCCCCCGGCCCCGCCTTTCCGATCAGCGTGTTGAGCGAACCGATCGAGGCAGCGTTGTTGATGTCGCCGCCGCTTTTGTCCCCGGATCCGGCGGGCGAGATATACAGGCTTGGCATGGCGAATCCCCTGCTGTTGCACGAGGTTAACCTCGATCAAGTCGCAATGCTGCACGGAAGCTTGGTTAAGCCAACATCATGCTGATAATCGGTGAGATTATCGCGATGGACCGTCGTGGACCAGGGTATGCGCCGGGAGCGCTACTAACCGTCTCGATGCGCGCTCGGCAAATACGAGGCGCCGCCTCGGTGGTGGACGATCTGTCGGGTTGGCCCCATGACAGCCTGTGGGGCAACAACCTGGTGGCGGCCCGCAATCCAACTGGGCGTCTCGGCGGCCAAAGCGCTCCACGCAACCGGTCCACATCCGTATGATCACCCTTGCGTTGCATTATGTCTGAGTTAAAAAGAGGCCGAACCGACTGGGCGACCCGCGCCCCGGTTCCAAGGGAGATGGAAATGCGCCTGTTGCTTGCCGCCTTGGCTGTTTGCGTTGCCGTGCCTTCGAGTTCCTATGCCATGGGCGACGAGGGGCCCGACACGGTGGTCGTGCATGGCGATCGGCCCGCTCCGAAGTTCGACCGGCATATTTTCGGCCAGTTCGCCGAGCATCTTGGCCATGGCATCTACAACGGCATCTGGGTCGGACCGCGCAGTAAGATCCCCAACATCAGGGGCTATCGCAAGGACGTGGTCGAAGCGCTCAAGGCGATCCGGGTGCCCGAGATCCGCTGGCCCGGAGGGTGTTTCGCCGACGAATATCACTGGCGCGACGGCATCGGACCACAGGCAAATCGCAAGGTCTCGATCAACACCCATTGGGGCGGGGTGACCGAAGACAATGCGTTCGGCACGCACGAGTTCATGGACTTTTCGGAGTTGGTCGGGGCCGATGCCTATGTCTCGGGCAATGTCGGCTCGGCGCCTCCGGTCGAATTGGCCGATTGGGTCCAATATATGACGTCGCCGGTCGGATCGACGCTGGCCAACGAACGTGCCGCGAACGGCCGGAAACAACCCTGGCGGCTTCCCATGGTCGGGCTCGGCAACGAGCTCTGGGGCTGCGGCGGAAGCATGCGCGCGGAATATGCCGCGGACCTGACGCGCCGCTACGGCACCTTCGTGAAGATGCCGGCGGGGCAGCAGGTCATGAAGATCGCCAGCGGCGCCAATTCGGGCGATACCGATTGGACCGACACGATGATGCGCATTGCCGGCAACAACATCGACGGTATTGGCGTGCATTATTACACGGTGCCAAACAGCTGGGAGCACAAGGGAGCGGCAACCGGTTTCGACGAGGACCAATGGGCCCGCACGCTTGCCGCGACCGTCCAGATGGACAAGATCATCACCGAACACGCGGCGATCATGGACAAATATGATCCCCGCAAGCGCGTGGCTTTGCTGGTCGACGAATGGGGGACCTGGTACGATGTCGAGCCGGGCACCAATCCCGGCTTCCTGTATCAGCAGAACAGCCTGCGGGATGCGATCGTCGCCAGCTTGAACTTCGACATCTTCGCCCGGCACACCGATCGCCTGCGCGGCGCGAACATCGCCCAGATGGTCAACGTGCTTCAGTCGCTGCTTCTCACCGAAGGCGACAAGATGGTGAAGACCCCAACCTATTGGGTGTTCGACATGTACAAGGACTATCAGGACGCGACGGTATTGCCCGTCGACGTCGATGCGCCGACCTACAGCAAGAACGGCTCTTCCCTGAAGGCTGTCAGCGCCAGCGCCGTTCGCGATGCGGCAGGGGTCGTGCATGTCGGCCTCACCAACGTCGATCCGAACCGCGCCGAGACGGTTCGCGTCAAGCTTGATGGTCTCAACGTCACGCGCGTGTCCGGCCGCATCCTGACCGCCACGGCGATGGATGCGCACAATACGTTCGGCGCGCCGGATACTGTAAGGCCGGCGCCTTTTGCCGGCGCCAGGATCAGTGATCAGACGCTGAGCGTTTCGCTGCCGCCCAAATCGATCGTGATGCTGGATCTGCGCTGAGCCGGTCGGCTGAATTCCGACCTCATGAAACGCGACGCTGAGGCCGCCGAGCAATCGGCGGCCTCCTTGTTTGAGCGCAACGAAAAATTATGCGGCTTCCCGTTTCGGCAGGATCCCGTACCCGGCACCTTCCCAAAGTAGAATTGCCACCCGGATGGTGGCGCCGGACAACGTCGAGATGGCGTGGTTCCTCCCCCTCATTGCCGTCGCGACGTCACCGCCGTCGGCGGGGCCGGAGCGTGACGCCAGCGATATCGTCATCGTGGCGACGCCGCTCAACAATCGCGACGATCGCGTGCCGGCGCCACCGGCCCAAACCGTCCTCGCCGCCGAGATCGAGCGGGCGCACGCGCTCGACATTAGCGACTATCTTCGTCGCATGTCGGGCGGTGTGTTCATCAACGACGTCCAGAACAATCCGCTGCAACCCGACGTCAATTACCGTGGTTTCACCGCGTCGCCGTTGCTGGGCACGCCGCAGGGTCTGTCGATCTATCTCGATGGCGTGCGGCTCAACCAGCCGTTCGGCGATGTCGTCAGTTGGGACCTCATTCCCAAATCGGCCATCGCGCGGATAAGCATCATGCCGGGGTCGGACCCCTTGTTCGGGCGCAACTCGCTCGGCGGCGCGATCGCGATCGCGACCAGGAACGGTACGGACGATAAAGGTGTCGAACTGGAGGCGAGCCGGGGATCGTGGAACCGCCGCACGGTGGAGGCGCAGGTTGGCGGGAAGATCGGCAGAGGGGTCGACTTCTTCGCCAGCGGCGACTGGTTCGCGGAACGGGGCTGGCGTGACGCCTCGCCATCGCGGGCGTTCCAGGCATTCGGCAAGCTTCGCTGGCGCGGCGCCGACACTATCGTCTCGCTGTCGGGCAGTCATGCCGACACCGACCTCAACGGCAATGGCTTGCAGGAAATGCGGTTGCTGACAGCCGACCGTACCAGTGTCTACAGTCAGCCCGACACGACCCGCAACCGCGCCTGGTTGGCCAATGTGTCGGCCGAGCACCGCTTTTCCGACCGGCTTTCCGTTTCGGGCACGCTCTTTTGGCGGCGCATCGACACCGATACGATCAACGGCGACATCAACGACGACGCGCTGGGTGAGAATGTCTATCAACCCGATGCCGCCGAGCGGGCGGCACTGGCCGCCGCCGGCTATTCGGGATTTGCTTCGAGCGGGGAAACGCAAGCGAATACGCCATTCCCCAAATGGCGGTGCATCGCGAACATCCTGCTCGACAGCGAACCCAATGAAAAATGCGACGGGTTGCAGAACCGATCGAGGGATCGCCAGCGCGAATGGGGCGCTTCCGGCGAACTGACCTGGGAAGGGCCCCTGGCCGGCGCGCACAGCCGAACCACCTTGGGGCTTGGGTATATCCGGTCCGTCGTCGACTTCGCGCAACAGTCGCAATTCGGCTATCTCACGCCCGATCGCCGCGTCGTGACCGTCGCCGGACCGGGTGCGTTCGCCGACGGCTCGCAGGATTCCGAGAATGCCTTCGACGCCCGCGTCGATCTCAATGGCCGCACCGCGACGTTTAGCGCCTACGGACTGGAATCGCTGACCATCGGCAGGCTGACGATCGACGTGTCGGCACGGTACGACCGCACCGCAATCCGCAACCGCGACCGTATTTCGCCCGGCGGCGGCACCGGCAGCCTGGACAGCGATCAGGTGTTTGCGCGCGTCAATCCATCCGCGGCCATCCGTTGGGCGCCCGCTCGCGGGATAGTGTTCGACGCGGCACTCGGTCAGACCAGCCGCGCGCCGTCGGCGGTCGAGCTGGGCTGCGCCGACCCGGCGAGTCCATGCCGGCTGCCCAATGCGCTTGCCGGCGACCCCCCGCTCAAACAGGTGGTCGCAACGACGATGGAGACGGGAATGGGCCTGACCGTGGCGCCGTTCGCGCTACGGATCGGGCTATTTCGAACAGTCAGTCGTGACGACATCCTGTTCGTTGCCAGCGAGGCTTCGGGGTTCGGCTATTTCCGCAATTTCGGTCGCACCCGGCGCCAGGGGATCGATGTCGACCTGAGCGGCACGATCGGCCCGTTACGCGTTTCCGCACATTACACATTGCTGGACGCCACCTATCGCAGCGCGGAACTTGTCGATGGGTCGGCAAACAGCAGCGCGGATGGCGTCGCACCAGGCTTTGGCGGCGCTATCGCGATCGCTAAAGGGGACCGCATTCCGTTGGTTCCGCGCACCATCTTCAAGGCGGCGATCGGCTGGGAGGTCGCGCGCTTCCTGACGCTCGACCTCGACATGATTGCCTCGTCAGGTGTGTATGCGCGCGGTAACGAGAACAACGCGCATCAACCCGACGGGGCCTATTATCTCGGGCCTGGGCGAACCGCGAGTTATGCATTGGTCAATGCGGGCGTGGAACTGAAGCCGAGCAAGACGGTGAGTTTCTTCCTCCAGGTCGGCAACCTTCTCGACAAACGTTATGCGACCGCCGCGCAACTCGCAGCGACAGGGCTCGACATGCACGGCAATTTCGTCGCCCGGCCGTTCGCCGGCCCGGTGATCGGCGGTGAACGGCCACTGCAATATTCGACCTTCTTCGCGCCGGGCGCACCGCGATCGCTGCGCATCGGTGCACGCGTGCGCTTCTAGATTCGGTTTCGGCAAAGCTGAAACGCTCGCAGTATTGGCCCCTGCTAACGCTCGGGCTTGGCCGTGACGGTCGGCAGGTCCATATCACGCCAGCCGTCGAGCCCCTCCGCATACCAGCGCACGTCGCGGACGCCGGCACGCCGCAGCCGCAGCGCGGCGTTCCAGCTCATCCAGCAATCGGCGTAGCAGAAGACCACCACGGGCATCCCGCGATGGCCCGCTTGGAGGCGGCGGACTCCTCGCGTCAGCCAGCGATCGACTTCGTCGGCGATCACGCCGCGTCCGCTGTCCGGAAACCAATGCGCGCCCGGGACCGTGCGATGCGCGTCATAAAGCGACCACCGCCCCGTTGCGGCGTCGCGAAGGCCTGCCGCCGGACTGGCATCGATGAAGATCGCGCGGTGCGTGCGCCATAGCGTCCGTACCGCCGCACCGTCGACCCGCGTCACGCCGTCGGGCGGGGCCGGCACGACACCGCGATAATGCGTCAGGCGATATCCCTGGATGGGATCGAACAGAGGCGTCGGGTCCTGCGCCAAGCTCAACCCCAGCAATGCTGCCGCCGCGACCACACTCAAGCTCATCCGATCGGCTCCTAGGACCAAGGTGCAATATAGCCTGGCAGACTCGGCCGGTAACTTGGCCTTTGGGAGAAGGCTAAGATGACCAGATTTGCGTCCTTGCTGGCGGCGACATTGGTGCTGGTCGCGGCAGCCCCCGCCCAGGCGGCATTGCCGGCCGACCCGCTTGGCTCCCCGATGTGGCAACGGCTCGGCCAGACCTTGTTCGGCGACGCGCCGGTGCGGTTCGATCCGCGCGTCCGGGTGATCTTTCCTGGCATTGCCGAAAATCAGCGCCAGTTTCCGATCGCGATCGACGCGCGCGGCATTGCCGGCGTGAAGCGGATCCTGGTGTTCGCCGACCTCAATCCGATCCCGCTGGCGGTCGACTACACCTTGGACGCCGCGCAGCCCTATTTCTCGACGCGCATCAAGCTCGACCAGCGCACGCCGGTGCGCGGGGCCGTGCAACTCGCGGATGGTAGCTGGCTGGTTTCGGGCGGATGGATCGATGCGGCGGGCGGTGGATGCTCTTTGCCGCCGATCAGCCGCGTCAAAGGCGATTGGGCGCAGCACCTGGGCGAGGTGCGGGGAGTCGCCCGATGGGCCGCGGGCGGGATGCGCGTCCGTCTGGCTTTTCGCCACCCGATGGACACAGGATTGATCGACAATATTCCGACCTACAACCTCGAGGAAGTCGCGCTCACGGGCGCGGAGGGGCGACGGTTCGGCGACTTGCGGATCGAGGCGTCGGTCGCAGAGGATCCGGAGTTTACCGTGATCGTCGACGCATTGCCGAACGAACAGGTCGTCATGGCCGGACGCGACACCAACGGCATCGAATATGCCGCGCGGCTGATGCCGGCGGCCGGTGCCGTGCCGCTGCGATGACCATGATCGATCGCCGCGCTGCGCTCGCCCTACTCGCCGCCGGCGTCGCGGCGCCGCTTCGCGCCGCGCCGCTGCGCTATAGGATCGACCCCCAGCCGATCGCGCCGGATTTGTGGGTGGTGCGTGGCGTGGATGCGCCGATCGACGATACCAATGGCGGCGCGATCGCGAATATCACGATCCTGCGTACGACGGCGGGGACGGTGCTCGTCGATTGCGGTCCGTCGCTGCGCTACGGCCGGCAGCTGAAGGCCGTGGCCGAGGCTCTGACCGGAAAGCCCGTGATCCGCGTGTATCTGACGCATCTGCACCCCGACCACATCTATGGCGCGGCCGCGTTCGATCGCTCGATCGTCGCGGCGACGCCCGCTCTGGCGAGATCGCTGGAAACGCTCGGCCCGAGCTTTTCGGACGGCATGTATCGCCTGCTCGGCGATTGGATGCGCGGGACCGAGTTCGCCGCGCCCGGCAAGGTGCTCGATGAAGATCACGAGACGTTCGGCGATCGCCGACTCGATCTCTATCCGCTCGCCGGACACAGCGAGGCCGACCTTGCCATCGTGGACAGCGCAACGGGCGTGCTGATCGCCGGGGACTTGGTATTCCACGATCGCGCGCCATCCACGCCGCACGCCGATATCGCACGATGGCTGGCCTCGCTCGACCGCCTGGGGACGATCGGCCATCGGATGGTGATCCCCGGCCACGGACCGATCGATCCGACGCCGGGCGCAGCCATCGACCAGACCCGCGATTGGCTATCCTGGCTCCGCGACACGCTCGATCGCGCCGTCGCAGAGGGGCTGGACGCGGTCGAGGCCGGGAACCTGGCTATCCCCGATCGTTTCGCCGCGCTGAAGGCGGCGCGCTACGAATTGCAGCGCTCGGTCGCCCATTACTTCTCGCGAATCGAGGAACAGGCGCTGCCTCGGGTCGATCTTAGACAGTGACCGCCTGACCGCCGACCCGGTTCGCTACCAGATCGTCGACCACTGCGGGATCGGCCAGGGTCGAAGTGTCGCCCAGGCTCGATACGTCGCCCTCGGCAATCTTGCGCAGTATGCGGCGCATGATCTTGCCCGAACGGGTCTTGGGCAGGCCCGGCGCGAACTGCACCGCGTCGGGGGTCGCGATCGGACCGATTTCGACCCGCACCCATTTGACCAGGTCGCGGCGCAGGTCTTCCGATGATTCCTCGCCCACGTTCAACGTGACATAGGCGTAGATGCCCTGACCCTTGATGTCGTGCGGGAAGCCGACCACCGCCGCCTCGGCGACCTTGGGATGCAGCACCAGGGCGCTTTCCACCTCCGCGGTGCCCATGCGGTGGCCGCTGACGTTGATCACGTCGTCGACGCGGCCGGTGATCCAATAATAGCCGTCTTCGTCGCGGCGCGCGCCGTCGCCGGTGAAATATTTGCCCGGAAAGGTCGAAAAATAGGTCTGGAAGAACCGCTCGTGATCACCCCAGACGGTGCGCATCTGTCCCGGCCAGCTGCGGGCGATGACCAGCGCCCCTTCGGTCGCGCCGTCCAGCACGTGGCCATCGCCAGCGACCAACTGCGGTTCGACTCCCGGCAGCGGCCAGGTAGCTGATCCCGGCTTGAGCGGCGTCGCGCCGGGCAGGGGAGCGATCATCCCGGCGCCGGTTTCGGTCTGCCACCACATGTCGATAATCGGGCAGCGATCCTCGCCCACGACATGGTGATACCAGCGCCATGCCTCCGGATTGATCGGCTCGCCGACGGAACCGAGCAACCGCAGCGATTTGCGGCTGGTGCGCGCGACATGCTCGTCGCCCTCGCGCATCAGCGACCGCAACACGGTCGGGGCGGTGAAAAGGGTCGCGACTTTGTGGCGGTCGACCACATCCCAGATCCGGCTTGGGGTCGGCCAGTTGGGCACGCCTTCGTACATCAAGGTGGTCGCGCCATTCGCCAGCGGGCCATAGACGATATAGCTGTGCCCGGTGACCCAGCCGACATCGGCGGCGCACCAGAACACCTCGCCGTCGCGATAGTCGAAACATTGGTCGTGAGTCAGGCTGGCCCAGAGCAGATAGCCGCCCGAACTGTGCACAACGCCCTTGGGCTTTCCCGTAGAGCCCGAGGTGTAGAGGATGAACAACGGATCCTCTGCGTGCATCGGTTCCGGGTCGCACGTAGCGGGCGCCGCGGCCACGGCTTCGTCATACCAAAGGTCGCGGCCCGGCTGCATCGCGACCTGTCCGCCGGTGGCGCGGACCACGACGATTTTCTCGAGGCTGGGCGTATGCGTCGCCGCCAGGTCGGCATTGGCCTTGAGCGGGACTTTCTTGCCGCCGCGCCGGCCTTCGTCGGCCGTGATCAGGATGGTCGAATCGCAATCGACGATGCGGCCCGCCAGCGCCTCGGGCGAAAAGCCGCCGAACACGATCGAATGGATCGCCCCGATCCGCGCGCAGGCCAGCATTGCCACCGCGGCCTCGGGGATCATCGGCAGATAGATAGTGATACGGCTGCCGCGATGCGCGCCGAGCTCCTTGAGCACATTGGCGAAGCGGCAGACCTCCGCATGGAGCTCGGCAAAGCTGATCGCGCGTGCCGGCTCGGCGGGATCGTCGGGTTCCCACAGGATCGCGGTCTGGTCGCCACGGGTGGCCAAATGGCGATCGAGGCAATTGGCGGCGACGTTCAGCACACCGTCGGCGAACCAGCGGACCTGGAAATCGGCTTCGTCGAAACTGCTTTCGTCCGCCACGGTCGGTGTGACGATCCAGTCGAGCCGGCGCGCCTGATCAAGCCAGAAGATGTCCGATTGGGCAAGCGCCTGGACGGCTTGCGTGTCATAATCGGCGCGCTGCATCTTGGCTTCGCTCGCCCAGCCGGGCAGTGCTACGATCTCGTCCATTCTATCCTCCGAAACGAACGCCGATCCACAGCGTCCTGGGCGTACCGAGGTCGATCGATCCCGCCTGGTTGCGAGTCATGACTTGGGCGTCGAACATATTTTCGGCGCGGACGACCGCGCTGAAGCCGTGCGCGATCGGCAGCTTGCCGAACAGGTCTATGGTGGTTGCCGCGGCCAATTTGTCGGTCTGCAAATCGTCCTCATATTGGTCGCCGACATAGCGCAACGTCGCCGACACTATGGGACCGGCCTTGGGCGACCAGGCGATCGTCGCGCTGGCTGCGTGGCGGGGGCTTTGCGCCGGGGCGAGGCCGTCGAACGCATTGCCCGGCGCGCGCACCTTGCTGTCCGAATAGGCGTAGGAGGCGGACATCATCATCGCGCCGCGTCGCCAGACGATGTTCGCCTCGACGCCTTTTGCCTCGACGGCGTCGACATTGCGGCGCTGGCGCAGGTTGGTACCGATCGTCACATTGGCGATCGCATCCGCCAGCTTGTTGTAGAACACCGTGCCGGAAACCGTCAGGCCGGGCAGGGGGGTGACGTCTATTCCTGCTTCCACCCCGCGTAGCCGCTCCGGCTTCAGACCGGCATTGGCTTGGGTAGTAACGGGAAAGACGGTGAACGGCCGGTAGAGCTCGTTGAGCGTCGGCAAGCGGAAACCGGTATAGGCCGCGGCGCGCAAGGCGACCGTGGCGATGGGGCGATAGAGCAAGCCGGCGCGCCCGGTGAACTCGGTCCCGCTGCGATCGGGGAAGGATTTGGTGCTGGTCGCGACGCCTGCGCCGTTGCGTTCGTGGAAGAAGCCTTGGGTCAATGTCCAGCGATCGAGGCGAGCGCCGCCGGTCAGTACCAATTTGCCCAGCGTCCAGTCATCCTCGACGAACAATCCCGCGACGCTCGAATTGCCGCCGGCATTGCGCCGCGCGGTCACCGCGCCGGCACTGTTATAGGCGTCCTCGAACAGCTCGCCATCGGCCAGCCTGACATCGCCGCCGATCCTCACGACCTGATCGCGGCCGACCGGCGGGCGCAGCTCGATCTTGCCGCCGATTCCGGTCGCGGGCGTGTTGCGCTGGTCGAGCGTCAGCTTGAAGCTGGTGGCGCTGATCACCTTGTTGGAGAAATTGCGCGCCTGTACGTAAGCGAGGGCATCGACTTGCCAGCCGCCGCGATGGACCAGCCGGATGCTGGCATCTTCGCCCTCCGAGCTCGAATCTGCACCGCGGAAGCGCAACGTCCGGTTGTCGCCGAACAGCAGCCCGCGGAATTGCAATTCGGTATCGCCGTCGATCGGCGCGACCGCGCGGGCCGATGCAGACCAGTCGCGGTATCGCGCGGGAACGCTTGCGGCGACCCGTTGATAGTCGGGCGTGGTGTAGAAACCGTCGCCGCGCTCGAACCGGCCCGACAAAGTCGCGAAGCCGCCGCCGAGGCTCGGCGAGACGCTTGCGGAAAGACTCTCCGACTCGCGGCTGCCATACAATGCTTCTGCGCTCAGTAGCGGCAGGTCGCGCCGTCCGGCGCTGACCAGTTCGATCGTGCCCGCGACCGCGCCGGCACCGAATGGACCCGATCCGCCGCCGCGTGTCACGCGAATGGCGGCGAGGCGATCGGGCACCAGCGCGTTGAACGGCAGATAGCCGAAAAAAGGATCGGCAACCGGCACGCCGTCGAGCAGCACCAATGTCCGGCTCGAAGCATTGCCGCCCAGCGCGCGCAGGGTTGCGCCTTGCGCGGACGGATTGGCCGAGCGGCTGTCCGAGCGGCGGAATTGCTGAAAGCCGGCGACGTCCGCCAGCACGTCCTCGACCCGGCCCGAGGCATCGTTGGTCAGCCGGTCGCGGTCGATCGTCGTCGCGCCATAAGCCGGCGTGCCGGGCGGCAGGTCGAGCCCGGTACCCAGCACCACGATATCGTCGTCCGCGGCGGCGGGGGCGGCGGGTACGCTCTGCGCCTGCGCGGCGATCGGCCAGGCGATCGAAGCGATGAGTGCGAGGCGCGCGGTGCGTAACGACATCGGCTGACCCTTTGAGGTTGGAGCGGCGACCGGAGCGGTGGCCCCGGACGCCGCTCTTGGCAAGCGGGACTAGAAGAACAGGATCGCCCCAGCGGCGGCGGCGTTGGACGTCGCCTGGTTGATGCCTTGCGCTTCGGCCTTGGTGTGGACGTATTCGCCAAGCAGCGTCACCCAGGAAGTGAGGCCGTAGCGCGCCTGACCGACCCAGCTCGAATTCTTGCGGAGCAGGATCGGATTGATCTCGCCCGGCGCCAGATCGAGGCGGCTCTCGCCATAACTACCGCCGAGAGTGAACTTGCCGATCGTATAGGTCGCCTGACCATAGAAGCCGTCGCTGTCGCGCTTGCGGCCGTTGGCGGCGGTCGAGAGCAGGAACAGGCCGGTCGTGCCGACCCCGCTGCCGGTATAGTAATAGCCCAGCGCGGTGAAACCGGCGACGCTGAACTTGGCGCCGACGTCGATGGCATTGCCGGTATAGCTCGGGAATCCGCCGACGCCGTCATGCTTCTGGGTGATACCCGACACCCAGAGGTGTCCGGCGACACCGCCAGCCTTGAAGTCATAAACGAGCTTCGCCTGGAAACCGGGCGTGCCGTTGATCTCGCCCGAGCCGATCGTGGTGAGGGGCTGGAACACGCCGAATGACGCCTGGAAGCCGTGGAGCTTGGGCGTGGTATAGGTGATCTGCGGCTGGAAATCGGTGTAGATATAGCCGATGCCGATCCGCCCCAGCGTCGTGTTCGACGGCGCCGCATTGCCCGCCGGCGTTCCGCTCGACAGCAAGGTGATGTCGTTCAGGATCGCTTCCGATCCGAACAGGCCGATATCGCGGCCGATCTTGAACTCGCCGATATTGGGCTTGCCGAAGGTCAGATAGGTCTGGCGGAAGTCGATCCCGCTGGTGCCCAATGCGGTCGGATTCCCCGCCGAATTGGCACCGCCGACGCCGGTCACGCTGTTGATGCCCGGATACAGGCCGAAATGCGCGCCGATGTCCCAACCGGCCTGGCGAGTGGTCACATCGACCTTGAGAAAGCCGGGCAACAGACCGTTGCGCACCGACGAGCTGTTGTTGCCCACGGTCGCGAGGCCGCCGGCAACGGCGGTATTGGCGGTCGACTTGTCGCCGCTGTCATGGACATAGAAGCCGTTGACCGAACCGGAGAATTTGAGCGTGACGCCGGCCATTTCGAACCCGACGCCGCTGTCGCTCATGTGCACGATCTTCTTGTCGTCGAGCGCGGCGGCGGCGGCTTGTGGCGCGGGCTGGGCCGGAGCGGCCTGCGCCTGGTCGCGCGCCATCAGCTGCTGATATTCCTCATCCGACAGGATGCCCTTTTCCTTGAGCTTGAGCAGCAGGTCGGCATTGGCACTTTGCGCGAATGCCGGCGTCGCCCCCAAGATCAAGCACGCAGCCGCGGTCGCGGCGGCAAGCCTCATGGCCCGTCCCTTCATCGAAATCCTCCCTCTATTGTCAGCGGCACTGCGTGGCGCCGTCGATCATGAGGGTGGAGGGATCGTTGCCGATGCGAAATTGAACTTTATACCAAGGTGCGCGGATCAGTCGGCGATGACCACGCCCCATGGCGCCTTGTCGACCGCGACGGTGGCGACGACCTTGCGCGTGGCGAGGTCGATCACCGAGACGTCGTTGGTCAGGCCATTGGCGGTGAATGCCCGCCGTCCGTCTGCGCCGATCGCCAAATGCCAGACGCGGCCGCCGACCGGCACATATCCCGTCACCTTGCGCGACGCGACATCGACGAACGCCACCGTGTTGCCGCGCCCCAAAGCGACCAATGCGGTCTTGCCATCGGGGGTGAAGTTCACCCCGACCGGCATGATCGTGCTGCCGAGAACGCCGGGCGGCGCGAAGGTGATGCGGTCGATCACCTTGCGGCTGGCGACGTCGATCACCGAGAGGTCGCCGCCGATTTCGGCCGACACCCACAATTGCTTGCCGTCGGCGGTGAACTCGGCGTGGCGCGGACGCGCGCCGACCGCCGTGGTGGCCACGTCGGTCTTGCTGGCAATGTCGATCCAGTGGATCGCATTGTCGGTTTCCGAGGTGGAGATGACGATGGTGCCGTCGGGGCTCGTCGCCATTCCTTCCGGCTCGACGCCGACGACGAGCTGGAACGCCACGGACTTGCTCGGCACGTCTATCGCGGTGACCGCCGCGTCGCGTTCATTGGCCGCGAACAGCGTCCGCCCATCGATCGACAGCGCGAATTGTTCGGGATCTTCGCCCGAGGGCAAATCGGCGATCACCTTGCCGTTTGCCCGGTCGATCACCTGGACGGCATTGGCGTCGCTCGCACAGACATAGAGATACTTGCCGTCGCGCGACAGCAGCAGCCCACGGGGACGCTTGCCGACCGGCCAGGTCGCCGCGACCTTGAGCGTCGCGCCGTCGATCACCGAGATCGTCCCAGCCTTTTCGTTGGTGACGTAGATCGTCTCCGCCCGCGCCGTTGCCGGCAGCAGCGAAAAGGCGAGAAGGAGTGAAAGCCTGTGCATGGCACCTTAGTATTACACCCAAGCTGATCGCGCTTCTCTACCAAAGTACAATATAAGCGCGGCGCAGGTCGGATAGTGTGCCGTGGTCCGGAATACCGGTCTGTGGAGAGGCACAATGAACAAGGTTTTCAATCGCGTGGCACTGGGCGTTTCGTTCGCGCTGATGGCTGGCGCGACGGCTACCCAGGTCATGGGGCACGGTCCGGTCACGCCGCAGCCGGTCGACACCAGCAAATTGCCGGACATCAAACCCGACAACGACACCTGGCTGACGCACAATCCGTATCGCGGCAATGCCGATGCCATCAAGATCGGCGAATTCGCTTACGGCCAGAATTGCGCGCGCTGTCATGGCCTGGAGGCGATCAGCGGGGGCATCGCGCCCGACCTGCGCTATCTCGAACTCGGCGATACCGGTGACGAATGGTTCGTCCAGCGTTACCATCACGGGTCGTCGCATGACGGCAAGGTCTATATGCCGCCGATGGGCGAGATCCTCGGGCAAAAGGCCGGCTGGGCGATCCGCGCCTGGCTCGAGACGAAGCACACCGACGAGTGAGCGCGATCCTGTCCCGCCGGCGCGCGCTGGCCGCGATCGGCGGCGCGCTGGCCGGCGCGGTCATCGGCGTCCCTGGCGCCTGGGCAAGCCCACTCGACAAAGTGAAGGCCAGGGGCGTCCTGACCGTCGCGGTCTACAAGGATTACGAGCCCTGGTCGTGGATGGCCGAGGGGCGGCTGGTTGGCATCGACGTCGACCTGGCGGGGCTGCTCGCCGAGGCGATCGGCGTCAAGGCGGACGTCCGTCAGTTCCTGGCCGGCGACGATCTCGCCGACGACCTGCGCAACATGGTGTGGAAGGGGACGGTCGTCGGCGCGCCGCCATGCGATGTCATGCTGCACGTGCCCGTCGACCGCCAGCTACAGATCGCCAACGACCGCGCGGTGATCGCCGGGCCCTATTATCGCGAGAATTTCGGCATGGCGTGCAATCGCGAAACGACCGATTGCGAAGTGCCGCCGGCGCAACTGAAGGGGAAGCGCCTGGTGGTCGAGACCGCCAGTATCCCCGACATGTATCTGTCGGGTGCGTTCGGCGGTTCGCTGCGCGGTGACGTGCGTCACGTCTATACCGGCGCCGATGCGGTTGCCGCGGTGGCGGCAGGCGACGCGGACGCGACCGTCGCGACTCGCTCGCAGATCGAGCACGGCATGAGACCGGGTGGTCGCGTGATAGAGCGCAAGGGGATGGTTCCGCTGATCTTCAATCCCGGCTGGAACGTCGGCTTCGCGGTCCGGGACGATAGTCGCGACCTTGCGGATGAGCTCGAAAAGCAGATGGCCGCGATCATTGCCGACGGAAGAATGAAAGCGATTTTCGCACGCTATGGGGTGATGCACCGCGACCCGATCCTGAGCTGAGCGCCGCCTTGGGAGATTCACGTAGTCCCTAGGTCCAATTGCTCAGGATATACCCGCCAATAAGCATCGTCCCCGACCGATCTGGATCGGTAGACAAAATGAGGGGAAGGATAATGAAGAGGCTCCACCGGCTGATAGCGACGAGTGCGCTGGCTGGCTTGATGATTTCCGGTTCGACTGGGGCGGCACGCGCGGCCGACGGCCCAGCGGATCCCTCGAAGGCTGCGGCTCCGGTTCCGGCCCAGGCTGCCGGGCCGACCGACGACGACTTGATGGCGTCGGCGACCAACACCAGTTCGGTCCTCACCTATGGCATGGGTCCTCGCGCGCAGCGGTTCAGCCCGCTCACCGCGATCAATGCCGACAATGTCGCCAAGCTGGTTCCCGCCTTCGCTTCCTCGCTCGGTGGCGAGAAGCAGCGCGGGCAGGAATCGCAGCCGATCGTCTATGACGGCGTGATCTACGTGACCGGCTCCTATTCGCGGCTGTTCGCGTTCGATGCCCATACCGGCGAGAAGATGTGGGAATATGACGCCCGCTTGCCCGACGGCATCATGCCGTGCTGCGACGTCGTTAATCGCGGTGCCGCCATTTACGGCGACAAGATCATCTTCGGCACGCTCGACGCGCACATGGTCGCGCTCAATCGCAAGACCGGCAAGGTGATCTGGAACAAGACGCTGGCCGATTATTCGGCCGGCTACAGCTTCACTGCCGCGCCGATGATCGTGAAGGGCAAGGTGATCTACGGCAATTCGGGTGGCGAGTTCGGCATCATCGGCCGGGTCGAGGCGCGCGACGTCAATACCGGCGAGCTGATCTGGTCGCGGCCGACGATCGAAGGCAATATGGGCATGCTCAACGGCAAGGAGAGCACCATGACCGGCAAGCTCAATGCGAGCTGGCCGGGCGATATGTACAAGAATGGCGGTGGTGCGACCTGGTTGGGCGGAACCTACGATCCCGACACGAACCTGCTCTATTTCGGTACCGGCAACCCGGGGCCATGGAACAGCAACCTGCGCCCGGGCGACAATCTCTACACCGCGTCGGTATTGGCGATCGATCCCGATTCGGGCGAGATCAAATGGCATTATCAATATACGCCGCATGACGGCTGGGACTTTGACGGGGTCAACGAGTTCATTCCGTTCGACGCCACGATCAACGGCAAGCCGATGAAGCTCGGCGCCCAGGCCAACCGCAACGGCTTCTTCTTCGTGCTCGACCGCACCAACGGCAAGTTCATCTCGGCGACGCCGTTCGTGTCGAAGATCACCTGGGCGACCGGCTATGACAAGAAGGGCCGGCCGATCTACGATCCGTCGAACCGGCCGGGCCCGCCGACCGGCGAGAAGGGCAATACCGTGTTCTCGGCGCCGAGCTTCCTCGGCGGCAAGAACTGGATGCCGATGGCGTTCAGTCAGCAGACCGGCATGTTCTACGTCCCCTCCAACGAATGGGGCATGGACATCTGGAACGAGCCGATCACGTACAAGAAGGGCGCGGCCTATCTGGGCGCCGGCTTCACCATCAAGCCGCTCTATGAAGACCATATCGGCGTGCTCCGCGCGATCGATCCGACCACCGGCAAGATCAAGTGGGAATACAAGAACCGCGCGCCGCTCTGGGGTGGCGTGCTGACGACTGCCGGCAATCTGGTCTTCACCGGCACGCCCGAAGGCTATCTCAAGGCGTTCGATGCCAAGACCGGCAAGGAATTGTGGAAGTTCAATACCGGGTCGGGCGTGGTCGGTTCGCCGGTCACCTGGGAACAGGACGGCGATCAATATGTCGCCGTGATGTCCGGCTGGGGCGGTGCGGTGCCGTTATGGGGCGGCGAAGTCGCCAAGGCGGTCAAGGAAATCAGCCAGGGCGGGGCGCTCTGGGTGTTCAAGCTGCCAAAGCAGTGACGATGACGGGATCCCTGGGGGCGGCGCTGCCAAGCGCCGCCCCGGCTTCTCCGGTTTCGCCGGCTGCGGTACGCTATGCCAGCCAGGGAGGGCAGGGGTACGTGGAACGGGTCCTGATCGCAGACGATCATCCGATGGTCCGCGATGGCCTCAGAACCGTCATCGCCGTCGCCTTCGATCAATGCGAATTGTTCGAGGCCTCGTCGATCGAGGAGGCGACCGCGATCGTCGAGCGTGAAGGCGATTTCGACCTGGTGATGCTCGATCTCAACATGCCCGGCACGACGGGATTTTCAGGCCTGGTCGCCATGCGCGATCGCTTCCCCTCGCTGCCGATCGTGATCGTCTCGGCCGCGCAGGAGCGGGGCCTGGCGCGATCGGCGATCGCCGCCGGTGCCGCCGGCTTCATCCCCAAGTCGCTCAGGCGCAGCGCGATCGTCGACGCGCTGAAGACGATACTGTCGGGCGACATCTTCGTGCCCGAGGTGGAGGAAGGCGATGAAGCCGCCGACGCCGAAACCGCCGATATCCTGGCCAGGATCGCCAGCCTCACCCCGCAGCAGAAGGTGGTCCTGCGGCTGGTCGTCGAGGGCAAGCTCAACAAGCAGATCGCCTATGAACTCGACGTGTCGATGACCACCGTCAAGGCGCACGTCTCCGCTATCCTGAGCAAGCTGCACGTATTCAGCCGCACCCAGGCGGTGATCCTGGTGGGCAAGGTCAATTTCGCCGGCGACGGTCGCGCTTAACGCCGTAACCCCTTGCGCCGGGCGTTGATCCGCCAGTGCGAACCGATCTCGATTATTCAGCCGGTCGCGAGCCGGGTCAGCAAGGCGCGCAATTGCGCCGGCTTGACCGGCTTTGTCAGCAAATGCAGCCCCCGCGCCGACAACGTCTCGCGAAGCTCGGGCGTGCGGTCGGCGGTGATGACGACCGCGGGCACCTCGGCACGGCAATGCGCGCGCGCATCGGTGATCGCGGCATCGCCCGTCGCGCCATTGTCGAGATGGTAATCGGCGACGATCACATCGGGGCGGTCCCCGCCGAGCGCCGACACGGCGGACGCGGCGTCGGTCGCCGATCGCACCTCACAGCCCCACCCTTCGAGCATGGCCTCCATCCCATCGAGGATCGACTGGTCATTGTCGATCACCAGGATCCTGCGTCCGGCGAGCTGGCCGCGCCGGACGGGCGTAGCAGGCTGCTGCCGCGCGTCGCGCGCAATTGCCAGAGGCACGGTCACGCCGAAACGCGATCCCTCGCCCGGTGCGGAATCGAGCGAGACGCGATGGTCGAGCATTCTGCTGGCGCGCTGGACGATCGCCAGCCCCAGGCCGATGCCGCGATCGCGTCCCGTTTCGCCGACGCGCTGGAATTCCTCGAAGATGCGTTGATGGTCGATTGCCGCGATACCGATACCGGTGTCGGCAACCTGGATCGTCAGATCGTGGCCTGTCACGACACAGGTGACGTCCACCCCGCCTTCGACGGTATAACGCAAGGCGTTGGAGATCAGATTCTGCAGCATGCGGCGCAGCAATCGCGAATCCGACCGCACCCAATGACCGCTCGGCTCGATCTTGAGGCTCAGCCCGCGGGCGCGTGCCACCGGCGCGAATTCGGCGCGCATGCTTTCGAGCAATTCGTCGAGCGCAAGGTCGACCGGCTCGGCGACGATCGATCCGGCGTCGAGCCGCGATATCTCGAGCAAGGCTTCGAGCAGATCCTCGACCGAATCGAGCGCCGAGCCGGTCTGGCGCACCAAGGCCCGGGTCGGCAGCGCAAGTCGGCGATCGCCCAAAGCCGCGACGAACAACCGTGCCGCATTGAGCGGCTGCAACAGATCGTGGCTCGCTGCGGCCAGGAAGCGCGTCTTGGACAGGTTTGCTTCCTCCGCGGCGGTCTTTGCCGACCGCATCGCGGCTTCGGCCGCCTCGCGTTCGGCGACTTCGCGCTGGAGCCGCGCATTCACCGCGGCGATGTCAGCGGTGCGCTGGAGCACACGGCGTTCGAGCGATTCATTGGCTTCGCGGAGGACCTCCGCCGCGCGCAGGCGCTCGGTGATATCCTCGAAGCTCATCACCATGCCGCCGCCCGACATCGATGATCGCCGTACCTCGACCGTGCGCCCGTCGGCGTGACGGCGCTGCGCGACGACATCGGCGGATTCGGGCGGCAGCCAATCGAGCGGCCGGTTCGCCTGCATCGGGCCATTGACGTGCTCGCAGGCGGCGACGAGCCCGTCATGAGTCATCACCAACGGCAGGCCATCGGCGGGCAGGCCGATCGTCGCCAGCAAGGGGCCGTTCCAGGCGATCAGCCTGCGATCGGCATCGTAGACGCAGACGCCCAGGCGGATATTGTCGAGCGTCGCTTGAAGGATCGCGGTCTTTTCGGCGAGCTCGAGCGTGCGTTCCCGCGCATCGTCCGCCTTGACCTGGGTGATATCGGTATAGACTCCGACGATGCCGCCCTCGCTGGTGCGCAGTTCGTTGATCTGGATCCAGCGTCCGTCGGCCAGCGCATGGACATGGCCCCCCTCGGCCACGCGATGCTGCGCGACGCGTTCGGATACCCAGCGATCGGGGGCGACGAGCGCGCCCAGCGTGGTGCCATCCTGGCCGATCATGCGCGCAATCTCGTCGAACCCCATGCCGGGCACGATACGGTCGGCGATGTTCGGCCACAGGCCGAGATAGGTCCGGTTGCACAAGACCAGCCGGTCGTCGGCATCGAAGATCGCGAACCCCTCGTTGATGCTCTCGATCGCATCGCGCAACCGGCGCTGCGCATCGTCGGCCGCTTCCTTGGCCGTCGCCAGCGCGGCATTGCTGCTGGCCAGCGCATCCAGCGCCCGTTCGAGATCGAGCGTGCGCTCGCGGACCTTGCCCTCCAGGCTGATCGCGGTTTCGAACAGTGAGAAGGCATTGCCCTGAAGGTCGGTCGAGCGTTCGACCCGATCCATCAACGCGGCATTGATCCGCTTGAGCTTGGTTATGTCGGCTTCGAGCGCGGCGATGCGCTCGGCGTCCGTCGGTGGCTGCAACGCGCGGGTCGCCATCAGCGTCCCCCTCCGATCGCCAGGCCGCTGAACGTCTGATTGACGTGAAGCGCGTGATATTGCTCGCCATAGGTGTTGAACCCGGTCACGCGGTTATCGACCATCAGTTCGGACACCTTGCGAGTCAGCTGGCGCTGCTCGATCTCGACCTTGTTGAGCACGCAATCGAAGCCGATGATGCGGTCGATCCCGCCGACCGAACGATCGAGATCGTCGAACAGGGCGGATAGCCCGCCGACGATGTCGCCCGCCTCTCCCAAAGTCAGCACGATGCCTTCGTCGATCGCGCAATAGAAGGTCAGGCTGTCGTCGGGATTGGCGGACTGGATCGACCGGACATAATATTCGCCGCCGGCACGGACCATCGGCGGATGCGCCGCGAAGACGTTCGATCCCAATTGGTCGACGGTGACGCCGGTCAGCCGCGCATATTCCTGCGCCGCCGGTTCGGCATTGATTTCGGTTACCACGCGTCCAACCGGATCCGCCCCGGTGATCACCATCTTGGTGCTGCCGGGGCGATAATGCTGCGCGCGGAACACTTTCAGCGGCCGCGACGAGGACAGGATGGCGACCAGGGCCGCATCGCGCCGGAACTGACCGCTTTCGAAGATGAAGGTTTCCTTGAAGGCCAGGCCGTCGCCCGAGGACCCGCCGATCAGGGGTATCTTGCCCAGCGCGTCCTGGACCGTGACCGTCAGCATCTCCTCGCGGTGCGACAAGCCGTCGACCAGGAAGATCGCGGCGTGATCGACACTCGGTCCCAAGGCATGCGAAGCCGCCACCGCCGAGCCGACCAGCTCGCGAACGATACCTTGTGCCGCACCTTCCTCGAACGCGTCCAGATCGTCGAACCGCGCCGCGGTCAACGTGAAATGGCTCGCCGGGAATCCGATCGCCGTAATCGTCCCTTCGGCTGTGCCCTCGGTGGTTATCTCGCCTGACGAGGTGCAGCCGATCACCGTGAGACCTTCCGAACACGCGTTGATCGCGGCGGCGAGCTCGACGAGCGGATAGCGGCTCGAACAGAATAGCAGCACGCCGGCGAGGCTCTGCGGATCGAGCGTGCGGAACAATTGCTGCGCAGCATCGCGCGGATGATCGGCACTGGTCCACGCAACGCGGACAGGATCGTCGCAGGGCGGGGCGGGTCGCGGAGCCATCGCGGTCATGATGTCATGCCCGGGTCGCGCCGTCACCGTCATTCGCGCGTCAGCCACCTCCGCGCGGTGGTTCGCCCGCAGCCTCGAGCGCATCGGCCTCCTCATCGGTGAAGATGCGGCTGCGGATGACGAAACGTACGCCCTCCGGCCCCTCGAGCGAGAAACCGGCACCCCGGCCCGGAACCACATCGATCGTCACCTGCGTATGGCGCCAATAGGCGAATTGAGCGGCGCCGATCCAGACCGGGACATCGTCCGCCACCTGGCCGAGCAGCACGTCCTGCGTACCCACCCGGAACTCGCCGGCCGGATAGCACATCGGCGCGGACCCATCGCAGCATCCGCCCGATTGATGGAACATCAATGGCCCGTGCTTGGCCCTGAGCACATCGATCATCGCGACCGCCGCGTCGGTGGCGAGAATGCGGGGAGGGACCATCGTTGCTCCTTGGGCGGCGAAAAGGGCGGCGGGCTGCGAAGCCCGCCGCCGGAGTCCGAACGCGATCGGAGAGTGGATAGATCGCGTCGGGGATAGATCGCCGCCGGCTCAGAAGAAGCCCAGCGCCTTCGGCGAATAGCTCACCAGAAGGTTCTTGGTCTGCTGATAATGGTCGAGCATCATCTTGTGTGTCTCGCGCCCGATGCCCGACTGCTTGTACCCGCCGAACGCCGCATGCGCGGGGTAGGCGTGGTAGCAATTGGTCCACACGCGACCCGCCTGGATGCCGCGGCCCATCCGGTAGGCGCGGGTGCCGTCGCGAGTCCACACGCCGGCGCCGAGGCCGTAGAGCGTGTCGTTGGCGATCGCGAGCGCGTCGGCGTCGTCCTTGAACGTCGTGACGGCGACGACCGGACCGAAAATCTCCTCCTGGAACACGCGCATCTTGTTATGGCCCTGGAGAATGGTCGGCTCGACATAATAGCCCGCCTCGAGCTCGCCGCCGAGGGCCGACCGGTTGCCGCCGGTCAGCACCTTGGCGCCTTCGCCTCGACCGATGTCGATATAGGACAGGATCTTCTCGAGCTGGTCGTTCGAGGCCTGCGCGCCGACCATCGTCGACATATCGAGCGGCGAGCCCTGCTTGATCGCCTGCACGCGCGCGATCGCCTTTTCCATGAACCGGTCGTAGATCGATTCGTGGATCAGGGCACGGCTAGGGCAGGTGCAGACTTCGCCCTGATTGAGCGCGAACATCGCGAAGCCTTCGAGCGCCTTGTCGAGATAGTCATCGTCTTCGGCCATGACGTCGGCGAAGAAGATGTTGGGCGACTTGCCGCCGAGCTCCAGCGTGACCGGGATCAAATTCTCGGTCGCATATTGCATGATCAGGCGGCCAGTGGTGGTCTCGCCGGTAAAGGCGATCTTGGCGATCCGCTTGTTCTGCGCGAGCGGCTTGCCCGCCTCGATGCCGAAGCCGTTGACGACGTTGAGAACGCCCGGCGGCAACAGGTCGCCGATCACGTCCATCAGCACCATGATCGACATCGGAGTCTGCTCGGCGGGCTTCAGCACCACGCAATTGCCCGCGGCGAGCGCCGGGGCGAGCTTCCATACCGCCATCAGCAGCGGGAAATTCCACGGGATGATCTGGCCCACCACGCCGAGCGGCTCGTGATAATGGTACGCGATCGTGTCGTGGTCGATCTCCGCGATCGACCCTTCCTGCGCCCGCAGGCAGCCGGCGAAATAGCGGAAATGATCGATCGCCAGCGGCAGATCGGCGGCAGTCGTTTCGCGGATCGGCTTGCCGTTGTCGATCGTCTCGACCAGCGCGAGCAGCGACAATTTCTCTTCCATCCGGTCGGCGATCCTGAGCAGCACGCCGGACCGCTCGGCCGGGCTGGCCTGGCCCCATTTCTCCTTGGCCTTGTGCGCCGCGTCGAGCGCGAGCTCGATATCCTCGGCAGTGCCGCGGGCGACCGAGCAGACGGTCTTGCCGGTCACCGGCGAGGGGTTGTCGAAATACTGTCCTCTCACCGGGGCGACCCACTCGCCCCCAATGAAATTATCGTAGCGCGAGCGCAGGGCGATCTGGCCCTTCAGCTCGTCGAGTGCCTGCTGCAACATCGCATTTCTCCTTGGCCGAACGTGGCCCGTCACGTACGGCGGGCACATCTTCAGGTTGCATTCTGACCTTTCCGGCGGCCCGCGCCATTGGACCAAGGACCAATTGTTTGCGGCGCCGGCCACGGCATGTTTGGGGCCGGAGTGGCGGCCGTGGAGCCGCCAGTGAAAACATTGGGAGAAGGACATGAGGATCATCCTGGCCGCATGCGCCGCCACGCTGGCGACCGCCGCGATCGGCATCGCGTTCGCGCCCGCTCCGGCGGCGCCGGCCCCGGCGGGACGCATCATCACGGTGCATATGAAGGACATGGGCGCGGACGGCGCGATGGTCTTCGAACCCGGGTTCGTGAAGGCGAATGTCGGCGATACGATCCGTTTCGAACCGCAAAACGCGATGCACAATGCGGAGACGATCGCGTCGATGCTGCCGGCCGGCGTTACCCCGACCGCCGGCGCGATGGGCAAGCAGTTCGATCTGAAGCTGACCGTCGCCGGCCTCTATGGCATCAAGTGCAGGCCGCATTTCGCCATGGGCATGGTTGCCTTGATCCAGGCCGGCAAAGGGCCGTCGCCGAACCTGGCGGCCGCCAAGGCGGTGTCGCTGCCGCCCTTCGCGAAAAAGCGCATGGCTGCCTATCTGGCCAAGGCAAGCTGATACTCCCCTATCGGGGATAACGCGTATATCCGGCGCGCCCGCACGACCAGTACATCATGACCGATCCCGGACCGCTTAGGCGGCTCAAATGCAGGAGAAAGTCATGCGCGAGGTGCTGGTGCCGATCCACGACGATGTCGGACAACAATCCCGCCTGCAGGCGGCGTTCGATCTCGTTCGGGCAAGCCAGGGCAGGCTTTTTTGCGTCGATCTGGCCAAGCCGGATGTCGGAGGGGCTGGGGCAGCACGCGGTGGATCGCAGGTGATGGAAGCCGAGGTCGCGCCGCTCACCACGGTGCGCGATCAGATCGAGGCGAGTGGTCTACCGGCTCAGTGGATCGAGAGCCACGACGACATGCTCCCGGCGTTATCCGAATTGGCCGCACTGGCCGATCTGATCGTGATGAGCGCGCCGCGCGCGGATCTCTTTCCTTCGACCTACGCCGCGATCAGCGAGTTGTTGGTCAGCGCCAACACGCCGATCGTTGCGGTACCGCCGGAGTCGCCTGGCATATGCCTGAACGGCGAGGTGCTGATCTGCTGGGACGGGTCGCGCGAGGCGCATCATGCCATGGTGGCGGCAATCCCGCTCTTGCGGCGCGCATCGACCGTCACGATCGTCGAGATCGACGATGGGTCGCTCAAGCTCCCCGCCACCCAGGCGCAAGCCCTGCTCGCGCAGCGCAACATCCCGTCGCACGTCCGTTCTGACCTCGCGTTCGGCGAGAAAGCGGCCTTTCCTCTTCTCGAACAGATCGGACTGCTCAAGGCCGATTACGTGGTGATGGGCGGGTTCGGTCATTCGCGCCTGGTCGAAAACATCTTCGGCGGCGTGACCGAGCGGCTCCTGCACGAGAGCCCAGTGCCGCTCTTTCTCAAACACTGACGCCGGGAATAGATCATGGCGATCGATCCTATCCGACATCTGGTGGTATTGGCCCATCCGCGCCGTGGCAGCTTCAACCACCAGATCGCGCAAGTCTATTGCGACACGGTTGAGGCGTGCGGCCAAAGGGCGTTCCTGCGCGACCTATATCTGAACCGCTTCGACCCGGTGCTCGAATATCTCGGCGAAGCTCCCGAGTTGGAGGTCGTCTATGACCTCACCGAAATCAGACGCTGCGATGTCATCGTGTTCGTCTATCCGATCTGGTTCGGCGGACCACCGGCGATGATCAAGGGCTATGTCGATCGCGTTCTCGGCGCCGGATTCAAACCGAGCCACGACCACGCCCAAGCGCATAATCCCTTTCTCAAGGGACGCCACATGATCAGCTTCTCGACCTCTGCCTCGACTCAGGCCTGGCTTGGCGAGCAGGGGCAGCTGACATCGCTCCGCGACGGCTTCGACCGCTATCTCGGCACGATCTTCCAACTCGCCGCGACTGAACATGTCCATATCGAGGCGGTCGTCGAAGGGCTAAGCAAGCAATATGCAGCGGAGCAGCTCGAACTTGTCCGCGAGGCGGCGCGCAAGACTTGCGCGACCGCACTCGAAGCTGCGCACCGCGCAGAAATGGCGCGGCTTACCCAGGGGGAGACGCCGCGGGATGCGGCTCCCAAAGCCTGAATGCCGGCATCGCTCATCGGGCGAGACGGGGCACTGCCCGAGAGGCCGGTGACAGTGCCGTCGCCGCAGCCGGCTGTGCCGACCTCGCCACCGACCGGTAATCGAACGATGTCGCTCGCCCGGTTGAAACGGCATCCGCTCGCCCGGCTCGGGCCGGGATTGATCACGGGTGTCGCCGACGACGATCCCAGTGGGATCGCCACCTATTCGCAGGCGGGCGCGGCCTATGGCTTCGGCATGCTGTGGACGATGCCGGTGGCATTTCCGCTGATGTCGGCGATCCAGATTCTTGCCGCCCGACTTGGGCGCGTGACCGGCAAGGGGCTGGCCGCCAATATGCGGCTTGCCTTTCCCCGCTGGATCGTCACGACCCTGGTGATCTCGTTGCTCGTCGCCAATACGCTCAACATCGCTGCCGACATTGCTGCGATGGGCGAAACCGCGGAACTGGTCGGGGGCGTCAGCCGTCACGTGATGATCGCGCTGTTCGTCGCGGTGACTCTGCTCCTCCAGATCTTCATACCCTATCACCGCTACGTCTTCTTCCTGAAGTGGCTCACGCTGTCGCTGCTGGCTTATGCGGCGGTGCTGTTCGCGGTTCATGTGCCGTGGGGAGAGACGCTGCGGCAGACGGTCGTGCCGCACTTTCGCCTCGACGGCGCGGCAGCGACGATGATCGTCGCCATCTTCGGCACCACGATCAGCCCTTATCTCCTGTTCTGGCAGGCGTCGGAGGAGATCGAGGACATGCGCGGCGCGCCGTCGTTACGCGCAGACCCGAGTGCCGCAAAGGCAGAGCTGAGCCGGATCGGCTGGGATACCTGGAGCGGCATGCTCTATTCCAATCTCGCGTCCTACTTCATCATTCTGGCTACCGGCGTGACGCTTCATGCCGCGGGGATCACGCAAATCGACACCGCCGCCGAGGCCGCCGCGGCGCTTCGGCCACTCGCCGGTGCCGGGGCGTCGATCGTCTTTGCCGCCGGCATCCTCGGCGTCGGTTTTATCGGCGTGCCCGTACTGGCGGGCTCGGCCGGCTACGCCCTCTGCGAGGCAATGGGGTGGGAATGGGGGCTCGACCGCAAGGCGACCGATGCGCGGGCCTTCTATACCATCATCGCCGTCAGCGTTCTCCTCGCGCTGGCGCTGCAATTCCTGCCGATCAGCCCGATGCGTGCCTTGTTCTGGAGTGCCGTCATCAATGGCATGGTGGCGATCCCGCTGATCATCGTGCTGATGGTGCTTGCCTCGCGAGCGGCCGTCATGGGTGCTTTCACCGCGTCTCGGCCCCTGATCTGGCTGGCTGGGGTCGCTGCCGGATTGATGGGCGTCGCGGCGGTCGTGATGGTCGCCGGCTTTTTCTGAGCTTCGAGTACGCTACCGGCGAAGCTGGCTACGTATGATCCCCGATAGGCCAGGCGGGGACGCTCATCCTATCCCGCCATCGCTCGAAGGGAGAAGATCGATGGAGCGAGTCGGACCGGAAACGCCGCATAGCGATGTCGCCGAAGAGCTTTGGCTCTCCGGTCACGCCCTTTGGCTGCGACCGCTGGAATGGTGGGTCGCGTGGTGGAACGCCTGGAGCGTCCCGATCGTGCCGCATCCCCGGACGCATCTGCCGACGACCGGTCATCGCTTTGCCGTACCGGACCCCATTGCGAGCGCCGAGGAGCAGGATCTGTTCGCATGACGGCGCTGATAGGGAAGTTTTGATGGCCGTTTTCCACGCTGATCTCGCCGCCTGCTCGGTGCCGCGATACACGAGCTATCCGACCGCTGCCGAATTCACCGAAACGGTGGGTGCCGCCGAGCATCGGGCAGCACTGGATGCATTGCGGCCGAGCGACCGGATCTCACTCTACCTGCACATTCCCTATTGCCATGAAATCTGCTGGTATTGCGGCTGCAATACCGGTGCGGTCGGTCGTGCGTCGCGCCTGGACGTCTATGTCGAGGCCCTGATCGCGGAGATCGGCGTGGTTGCGGGTCGCGCCAGGGGCAAAGTCAGCCATGTCCATTTCGGCGGCGGCAGTCCCAATGCCTTGTCGCCCGCTCAGTTCGAGCGCGTCGCCGCCGCGGTCCGGAAGAGCTTTCCAATTCTGCCGGATGCCGAATGGGCGGCCGAGCTCGATCCCCGGCATCTCGATGCCGATTTCTGTCGGATGCTCGCGGCAAACAATGTGTCGCGAGTCAGCCTGGGCGCGCAGACCTTCGATCTCGGTATTCAGGTGAAGATCAACCGGCTGCAGCCGTTTCGCATGGTTGCGGGTTGCGTCGAGGATCTGCGGCGTGCGGGTATAGACCATATCAACCTCGACCTGATGTACGGACTGCCTGGCCAGACTCTCGACGCGATCGTGCGGACGATCACGCAGGCGCGCGATCTGGCGCCCGACCGCGTGGCGATGTTCGGCTATGCACATTTGCCGCGGATGCTGCCGCGCCAGCGGATGATCGAGGACAGCCAATTGCCCGATGCCGAGGCGCGTTTCTGGCAGAGCATCCTGGCGCGCGACCTGTGGCTGGAAGAAGGCCTTCGACCGATCGGTTTCGACCATTATGCGCGGCCGGACGACACGCTCGCGCTTGCCGCAGCCAATGGTGCGTTGCGGCGCAATTTCCAGGGCTTCACCGACGACGACGCCGATGCGGTGATCGGACTCGGCGCGTCCTCGATCAGCATGTTCCCGGGGTTGATCACCCAGACCGAAAAACATGTCGGGCGGTATCGGATGAAGGTCCAGAACGGCTGCCTTGGGACGAGCAGGGGAATCCGGCGCTCGGCCGAGGATCAGCGACGGGGAGCAGTGATCGAGCGGCTGTTGTGCGATGGCCGCGTCGATCTGGTCGAGCTTGGTTGGTCGCCCGCTGCCGCGGCGCAGGCGATGGCGGACGCTGCGCCGAGATTGGCCCCGATGCAGGAGAGGGGGCTGATCCGCCGTCACGACACCGGGTTGGTCATCTTGCCGGATGGCGAGCCCTATGCGCGGCTTGCGGCGGTCGCGTTCGATACGTTCAGGACGGCAGCCGGCGACCGCTTCAGCAAGGCGGTATGATTACGTAGCTATCCCGATATTGCCGCCTGGCAGTCCGGCATAGCGTGCTTCCATCCCGGTCGATGGAGGCAATCATGAAGAACATCCTGGTCCTGGCGCATGACGATTGCGGCCAGGAAGCGCGCCTGCAGGTCGCGATGGACGTCACAAGAGCGATCGATGGGCATCTGACTTGTCTCGACGTAGCGATGACCTCGCTCGTCGCTGCCGACTTCACCGGCACCTATACCGGCATTGCGATACTGGCGGAGGAACGGCAGGCCGAGGCGGCCAATGGGGCGGCATTGAAGGCGCGGCTCAGCAGGGAAGACATTCCCCACAATGTGATCGATGCCACTGGCGACGCCGCGACCTGTCTGCGCGCCGCAGCGAAGCTGGCGGACCTGATCGTCGTCAACCGCGGCTCGGACGACAAATCGGCCTATCCCAATATGTTCGATCTCGCCGGCGATTTGATCCTCGAGAGCCGCACGCCGGTCTTCGCGGTACCCGAAAAGGCGCGGTCGATCGATCTTCAGGGACAAGCGGTGGTTGCCTGGGACGGATCGGACCATGCCGCCGCGGCACTGCGGGCGGCGGTGCCGTTGCTCAAGCTCGCGCGCTCGGTCACCCTGTTCTACGCCGAGGACGGGTCGCTCAAGCTGCCGCTCGAGGACGCTGCCGCCTATCTCTCTCGGCACGGCGTGCATGCGACTATTCGCCGCGAGAAATGCCTGATGGACCGGCCGGGTTCGGTGATCATGGCCGAAGCGATGATCGAACATGCCGCTTATGTGGTGATGGGCGCATTCAGCCGGTCGCGCTTTCTCGAGGCGACCTTTGGCGGCGCCACCCAGCGGATGCTGAGCGATAGCCCGGTACCGATCTTCATCGTTCACCAAGGGTAATTGGGCACGAAAAAGGGGGCGATACGCATCGCCCCCTTTCGCTTTCTCCGACGTCCGCTCAGAACCGGAACCCGATCCCCATGCCGGCGACGATCGGATCGATCTTGACGCGGGCGGTGCGCAAAGTCGCGCCGCTGGTCAGGCGGGCGGTGGTCTTCATGTCGATATATTTGATGTCGAAGTTCACGAAGACCTTCTTGCTAACCGGAATATCGACGCCGGCCTGCAACGCATAGCCGACACTGTCGCCGAGCTTGACCTTGGTCGCGCCCAGAGCGGCGTCGAGCGAGGGCGTCGCCTTCGCCGAATAGAAGATCGAATAATTGATGCCCGCGCCCAGATAGGGGCGTACCTTGCCGTCCGGAGCGAAGTGATATTGCAGCGTCAGGGTCGGCGGCAGCACCCAGGTGTTGGCGACATCGCCAAGGCCCGAGACCGTTCCGCGGCCAGACACGCTGTGCTTGGTCGTCGCCACGATCAGTTCCGCGCCGATATGATTGGTCGCCATATAGGTGAAGTCGACTTCGGGCATGACGCTGTCGCCAACCCCGACTTTGCTGCCGGGGATGCCGGAGACCTCACCGGAGCGTTCGTTCGGCGCGACCACGATCGCGCGGGCGCGAACCAGTACATCGCCTTCCTTGGCGAAAGCCGGGGTCGCGAGCATCGCCGCGCTCACCCCGGCGAGTAGCATCAACTTCGTCATACACACACCTCCTGTTGAGGCTGTGTCGCTAGGGACGAATGTGCGCGGACACTTTGATCGCGCGCAACAAAGTCGGCTAAGTAAATCCCCGGATGGACGGCCACCGCGCGATTGAGGGTACGAGGACGACATGGATATCATCGACCCTAACCTGCCCGACGCGTCGCTCCATCGGGAACTCGCCTCGTTCGTGGAAAGCGCCAGCGACCGCGCATTGTTCCTGACCTCGCCAGACGGCGTGATCGCGAGTTGGAACCGCGGTGCCGAACTGTTGACCGGGTGGCGCGCGATGGAAGCGAAGGGGCGGTCGGTGGCGCTGCTCTATACGCCACAGGACGTGACGGCCGGCGCGCCGATGGCGGATCGCGCCGCCGCCGCGGCATCCTCCGCGCCGATGCGCAAGGAAGCCTGGCGCATCCGCAGGGACGGTTCGGAATTCCTCGCCGACATCACGATCTTCGCGCTGCGCAGCGCGGACGGATCGATCCGCGGTTTCGGTCAGAGCGTCCATGACATCACCGCGCGCAAGGCGGTCGAACAGGGTCTCGCCCAGCGCGAACTGCATGTGCGGTCGATCCTGGCGACCGTGCCGAGCGCGATGATCGTGATCGACGAAAAGGGTGCGATGGTATCGTTCAGCGCGGCTGCTGAGCGGCTGTTCGGCTATGCCGAGGCCGAAGTGGTCGGACGCAATGTCAGCATGTTGATGCCCAATCCCGATCATGACCGGCACGATGAATATATCTCGCACTATCTGGCGACCGGCGAGCGCCGGATCATCGGTATCGGCCGGATCGTGGTCGGACAGCGCAAGGACGGCACTTCGTTTCCGATGGAATTGTCAGTTGGCGAGGTCAATGCCGACGGCCACCGCATCTTCACTGGATTCATCCGCGACCTCACCTCGGAGCAGGAGGCTGAGCTGAGGCTGAAGGAATTGCAGTCGGAGCTGATCCATGTGTCGCGGGTCAGCGCGATGGGGACGATGGCGTCGACTTTGGCGCACGAGCTCAACCAGCCGTTGACCGCGATCGCCAATTATATGGAGGCCGCGCGCGAACTGCTCGACCGGCGGGACGAGAAGAACGAGGCCTTCATCAAGGAAGCGGTGGAGGAGGGGGCCAAGGAGGCGCTGCGCGCCGGCCAGATCGTGCGGCGCCTGCGCGATTTCGTCGCACGCGGCGAAGTCGCGCAGCATGTCGAGAATCTGCCCGCGATGATCGAGGATGCCAGCCGCCTGGCCTTGGCGGGTGCGCGCGAACGCGGCGTTCGCGCCTTCTTCAAGCTGGATCCCAAAGCACGCGAAGCCTTTGTCGACCGCGTCCAGATCCAGCAGGTCTTGGTCAATTTGATCCGCAACGGCGTCGACGCGATCGCCGACCGCAAGGTTCGCGACATCACGGTGTCTACCGTCAGCGAACCCAATGGCATGATTCGCGTGTCGGTCGCCGACACCGGCACTGGGCTCGACCCCGCGCTCGCGCCGCAATTGTTCCAGGCGTTCGCCAGCACCAAGGAAAGCGGGATGGGGTTGGGCTTATCAATCTGTCGGACGATCGTCGAAGCGCATGGCGGCCGCATTTGGGCAGAGGACAATCCAGGCGGGGGCACTATATTCCACTTCACCATCCAGAGCGGGGAGCCGGACGATGAGTGACAGACGTTTGGTTCATATCGTCGACGACGAAGACGCGATCCGTCGGTCGGCGAGCTTCATGCTGCGCACGTCGGGTTTCGACACGCGCACCTATCAGTCGGGCGTCGAATTCCTGAAAGAGGTCAAGCGCGCCGATCCCGGCTGCGTGCTGCTGGATGTCCGCATGCCCGAAATGGACGGGCTGGAAGTGCAGCGCGAGCTGAACGATCGCGGCGTCTCGCTCCCGGTGATCGTGCTCACCGGCCATGGCGACATCTCGATTGCGGTGCAGGCGATGAAGGCGGGCGCGGTCGATTTCCTCGAAAAGCCGTTCGAGAAAAATCAGCTGATGGTCGCGCTCGATGCGGGCTTCGCCCGGCTGGAACGACGCGAGGAAGCGGCCACTACCTCGCACGATGCCGAAGTTCGTATCGCCGCGCTGACCGCACGCGAGCAGGAAGTGCTGCAGGGGCTCGCGCGCGGGTTTCCCAACAAGACGATCGCCTATGACCTGGGCATCTCGCCACGCACGGTAGAGGTGCATCGTGCCAATCTGATGACCAAGCTGGAGGTTCGCAGCCTCTCCGAAGCGCTGCGCATCGCGTTCGCGGCGGGCCTGGAGAGCTGATATTCGGATCATTACGTAACGACGGCGCAGGGTGATCATGCGACGGATGCGACCATGAACAATGGCGCATCTCCCCATCCGGACCAAGCGGTCGACGTGCAGCGCGTGGTCCTGCTGATCGAAGACGATGAGGCGGTGCGGCGATCGTTACAGATGCTGCTTCATTGGCGCGGCTATGACGTACGGTCGTTCGCCGGCGCCGCGCCAGTGCTCGAAGGCCATGCGATGGACGATGCGGACGTCCTGATCGCCGATTACCGGCTTCCCGACGGTGACGGCGTCAGCGTGCTGCGCGCGCTCCGTCGGGCGGATTGGAAAGGCAAGGCGATCCTGATCACCGCCTTTCCGTCACCGACATTGCTGGAAGCCGCGCGCGCCGCGGGGTTCGACGCGGTGCTCGAAAAACCGCTGCGCCAGCACGAGCTCATCGGCGCCCTGGCGGGCTGATCCGATGGCGGCCGTTGCACTTCTAGCCTGGCCCGAAGCCGACAGCCGTGCCGCTCGTGCGCCTGAACCGCGTTGCGTGCAGTGCTCCGGTCGACAGCAGTCGATCTGCGCCGATCTTCCATCGGACGTCTTGTCCGAAATCGCGCGCATCGGTCGCGTGCGCCGGTTGCGGCGCGGCGAGGTTTTGTCGTGGGAAGGCGACGAGGTCTACGACGTCGGCAATGTACGCGACGGCGCACTCAAGCTCACCGCTTCGCTTCGCGACGGCCGCGAACAGATAGTCGGCGTCGCTTGGCCCGGCGCTTTCATCGGCGAATTGTTCGCCGGCGAATGGGCTTACCGAGCGACCGCGCTGGCGGCGACGACGGTCTGCGTGTTCCGGCGCACGGACCTGAATAGTCTGGCCGCCACCCGCCCTGCCGTCGCAACGTCGCTGCTGCGGCGCCTCTCGAACGATCTCGACACCGCGCGCCGGTCCATCCTTTTCCTTGGCCGCAAGACCGCCGAAGAACGCGTCGCGTCGCTGCTGATCGACATGCGCCGATCGATGCCCTGCGATGCGACCGGTGCGACTGCCATGTCGCTCAACCGCCAGCAAATGGCGGATCTGCTCGGCCTGACGATCGAAACGGTCAGCAGAAAAATACGCCGGTTCGAGCGGGCAGGCATCATCCTGCTTGTCGAGACGCGCCTGTTTCGGGTGCTCGACGATGTCGGCCTTGCCCGATTGGCCGGCTGAAACGCCGATCTGATCCGGGACTCTACGCATCGCCCTGTTCGCGGGGGAAGCGCAGGATTGCGGCCATGGTTTGCCGACGACCAACCGATCTTCGACCCCGCAGCGCGTCCCGGTCGTTGGTAGAGGTGAGGCGGCGGCCGAGACTTTCAGCTCGAGGATGATGCAATGACCGGAACGATGCTGGCGGTATTGGACGACGTCGAAAGCGGCGCCGGCTTCATTCGCACGATCGCGGCGCGAGCGGAGCGCCTGGATGCGCGCCTGATCATCTATCTGCTGACCCCCGGTCCGCTCGCCGCGCCGGAGCTTGCGCCGTTCGGTGCGCTCTACCTGCCGGATCAGATGCTGCAGGCCGATTCCGAAGAACAGCTCGCGAAGTTGCGCTCCGCACTCGCCGGCTCGCCCGCGCACATCGACATTCGCGGCCTGTTCGACGATGTCGCCTGGCTCGCCGGCGATATGCGGCGCGCGAGGCCGATCGCCGATCTCGCCGTCATCGGCTCGCATGAGACCTGGGCGATCCCCTATCTGTACCGGCGCGTTACCGAGATGCTGGCGCTGGCGTCGGGCGGACCGCTCGTCATCCTGCCGCCTGGCCGGTCGCTGACCATTGTCAAGCACGCGGTCCTCGCCTGGAAGCCTTCTGCCGAGGCCGTCCGCGCGCTCCACGATCTGGTCGGCCTGCTCGAGCCCGGCGCACGCGTCGACATCGTGAGTTGCGGCGACCAGCCGACCCATGATGACGGCCCACGCGGGCATAAAGCTGTCGCCGATTATCTCGAATATCACGATTTCGAGGTGGGATCGGTCTGGCTCGAGCAGCGATACGATGTCGCCGAGCAACTCCAGACCCATGCGCTCGAAATCGGCGCCGATCTGCTGGCGGCGGGGGCATTCGCGCACAGCCGATTGCGCGAACTAATATTCGGCGGCGTCACCGCCGGCTTGATCGGCGAGACGCGACTTCCGGTCCTGTTGTCGCGATAGAGTGATGTCCGATCCCGGCCAATCGCTGCTGGCGCTCGGCTATGCCGGCGCGATCGGTCTGCTGATCGGCCTCGAACGGGGCTGGACCGAACGCGGGGCGGACGATGGTCACCGCGTTGCCGGCATTCGAACCTTCGGCCTTCTGGGACTCGTCGGCGGTGCCGCGGCGTTGATCGCCGGTTCGATCGGCGTCGCGATCGTCGTGTTGAGTGGTATCGTTCTGATCGTTGGCTATTGGCGCCAGACCGTGGCCAGCGATGGCCAGAGTGCGACCGGCGCGGTCGCCGGATTTCTGGTTCTGGGCCTGAGCGCGCTAGCCGCGTCCGGCCAGCCCGAAACGGCATTGGCTGGTGCTGCAATCGTCATCTTCCTCCTTTCGTCGCGCCAACGCCTCCATAAACTGGTCAGCGATCTCACGGCCCGGGAGATGCGCGCGGCAGCGGAGTTCGCGATCGTCGCGCTGGTCCTGTTCCCGCTCGCGCCCGATCGCGGCGTGGGGCCGTTTGCGGCGATCAATCCGCATCATCTGCTGCTCGTCGTGGTGCTGGTGAGTGGGATTTCGTTCGCCGCTTATCTTGCCGGCCACCATATCTCGCGTGGGAAAGGCCCGATGCTGACGGCGGCAGTCGGCGCGCTGGTATCGTCGACCGCGGTAACTGCCGCTCTTGCCCGGCGGATGCGGAGCAATCTCGGTGAAACGGGTCCTCTCAAGGTCTCCTTGCTGATCGCTTCGATCGTCGGTGGGCTGCGTGTCCTGGTGCTGATTGCCGTTCTGGCGCCGGCGGCGTTCGCCAATTCTGCCTATGCGATACTGCCCGGCCTGGCGGTACTCGCTGCGGCGGCGGTTTGGGCGGGCAGGGGCGGTGTACCCGCCGGCGACGAATCGCCGCCGGTCGGCAATCCGCTCGAACTCGGCGCGGCGGTGACCTTCGCGGCGATCGCCGCGGTCGCGACCATGGGCGCGCGACTGGCATCAAATGCGCTTGGCTCTTCCGGCCCGCTGATCGTGTATACCGCGACCGGTATGGTCGATGTGGATGCCGCGGTTCTCGCTTTCTCGTCATTGACGGTCCCCGAGCAGGCAATGCTGGCCGGCCCGGCCTTGGCCGCACCAGTCGCCGCCAACATGCTGTTGAAGGCGGTCGTCACCATTGTCCTGTCGCGCAATCGGGCTGGCGCGATGGCGGCGTTGCCGCTCTTCGCCTGCGCCGCGGCCATCGTGTTTGCCGCAACGGCCATCTGGTTTCGCGCGTGAACCGCATATGGGGCGACGAAAGGCGCTTCAGCCGCCGCCCGCTCCCAGGACGAACATGTTGTCGAGCCACCGCTCGCGCTTCGCCGCGCTCTGTTCGACGGCACCGTATAGAATGTGATGGACCGGCCCGATCCCGACGAACCTCAGGATGTTGCGTTCGAGGCTCTTCACGCTGTGCGAGCGGAACCAGAGCGCGTAGAACGCCGCGGGCATTCCCATCGTCACGACCACCGTGGCCGATTTTCCACGCAACAGGCCGCCGCCCAGCGAGGCCTGGTCATTCAGCGCAAATCCGGGTCGCATGACCTGTTCGAGGAACGCCTTGAGCAGCGCCGGCACGTCGCCGAGCCAGAGCGGATAGAAGAAGACGATATGGTTGGCCCAGGCAATCGATGCCTGGGCGTCGGCGATCGTCGGCGATGGCTGGTCCTCGGCCCATTGCGTCCGCGATCTCAGGATTGGGATCTCCATCGTCGCGAGATCGATGCGGCGCACCTCATGCTCCAACGATAGCGCGCCTTCCGAATAGCGATCGGCGAGGGCATGGACCAATCTCGCCCGATCCGGATCGGGATGGCCATCGATCACCAGGATGCGCCGCTTCATTCGGCCGGTTCCATCTCCGCCACCGCTGCGGGCTGCCGCAAGATGCGGCGCAACACTACCTCTGATCCAATGTCGGTGCCCGGGACCGGCACGAAGCCCGCTTCACGTTCGAGCGTCAACGCGGCACGGTTCTCGCTGCTCTCGACCGATTCGATGGCGCCGATACCCTCGGCCTCGGCGTAGCGGACGACGTGCTCGACCAAGGTCCAGCTGACGCCCTTGCCCTTGAAATCGCTGCGCACCGAAACCGCCAGTTCGGCGCGTTCGCGATCCGGATCGCACGCCAGCAGCGCCGACGCGATCGCGGTGCCGTCGGGCGCGAACGCGAGGAAATGCATCGTTCGCCAGTAATCGATCTGCGTCATCGCCACGAGCCGGTCGCGGCCGACGTCGCGCAGGCCGGTCAGGAAGCGGAACCGCAGATCGTCGGTGGTGACATGGTGGAAGAGATCGGCCAGCGCATCCTCGTCGTCGGGCAGGACCGGCCGCACGTGCATCGTCACGCCGCCGCGCGTCGTCAAATCGGCGGTCCATTCCATCGGTGCCGGCCGGATGACGGGGCGCGAATCCGCGTCGTCGAGCGACAGTCCGATCCGGGCATCGAGCGCGATCGCGCCATGTTCGTCGACGAGCAGCGGATTGATGTCGAGTTCGGCGATTTCGGGGATGTCGATGACTAGCGCCGACACCGCATTGAGCGCGCGGACGACCGCGTCGATGTCGACCGCGGGCACGTCGCGATAGGCGCCGAGCAGGGTCCCGACGCGCGTCGCTTCGATCATTTCGCCCGCCAGCACGCTGTCGAGCGGCGGCAGCCCGAACGCGACGTCGCGTGTCACCTGGACCGCCTTGCCGCCGGCGCCGAACGCGATCACCGGCCCGAAAGTCGGATCGCGCGCGATGCCGATCAGCAATTCGCGGCCCGAGGGGGAATTGACCATGGTCTCGATCTCGAACCCGGTGATCGATGCTTCGGGATGCTCGTGTCCCAACATCGTCGCCATATCTGCCGCGACGCGCTGCGCGTCTTCGATGGTGGCGACGTTGAGCGCGACGCCGCCGACGTCCGATTTGTGCGGCAATTGCGGCGATACCACCTTCACCGCATAAGGCGGCGGCAGATCGACACAGACTTGCGCGATCGTATCGCTATCGCGGGCGAGCATGCCGCGGACAACCGGGATGCCATAGGCCCCGATCACTGCTTTCGCCTCGGTTGCCGAGAGTTGTTGGCGGCCCGCATTGCGCGCGCCGACGATGACGGCACGCGCGCGGGCGCGGTCGCTGGCGGGGACGAGTTGATGAGCGGGCGCGCGCATCAGCGCCTCACGGGCCGCGCTCGCCTTGGCGAGATAGCCGAAGGCGCGGACGGCATCGTCGAGATTGTCGAAGACGGGAATGCCGGCGGTATCGAACAGCGTTCTCGCCGCTTCGGTATTGCGCGGCCCCATCCAGCAGGCGATCAGCGGTTTGATGGTGCCCGCGTCGGCTCGCGCGGCGATCACGCCCCTGGCGATCTCTTCGCCCGTCGCGACGGCGGTCGGGCAATGGATGATCAGCGCCGCATCGACCGCCGGATCGGCGAGAACCGCGCGCGTGGCGACCGAAAAACGCTCGGCCTTCGCATCCCCGACCACATCGACCGGATTGGCGCGCGACCATCCCGCCGGCAGGTCGGGATCGAGCGCGGCGATCGTACCGGCGGACAGGGCCGCCAGGCTGGCACCGACGCCGGGCAATGCATCCGCCGCGAGCACGCCCGCGCCGCCACCGTTCGAGATGATCGCCAGTCGATCGCCATAAGGCGGACGATAGCGCGACAGGATTTGCGCCGCGTCGAACAGCTCGCCCAAAGTATCGACCAGGATGATACCCGCGCGACGGAAGGCGGCGGCATAGACGTCGTACGATCCGGTCAGCGCGCCGGTATGCGAGAATGCCGCCTTGCCCGCAGCCGCGGTTCGGCCGGCCTTGATCGCGATTACCGGCTTGATGCGCGAGGCGGCACGCGCCGCCGACATGAACTTGGCCGGGTTGGTAACCTGTTCGACATAAAGCAGGATCGCATCGGTATGCGGATCGCCGGCGTATAAGTCGATCAGGTCGCCGAGATCGACATCGGTCATGTCGCCCAGCGATACGACACCCGAAAAGCCGACATGGCGGTCGGCCGCCCAGTCGAGCATCGCGGTGACGAGCGCACCGCTCTGCGACAGGAAAGCGAGCCGTCCGGCCGCAGCATTGCGCGGCGCGAACGAGGCGTTGAGGCCGGCATGCGGCAGCAGCAGCCCCAGGCAATTGGGGCCGATCAGGCGCACGTCGTGCGGCCGCGCGGCGTCGAGCATCGCCTGACGCGTGGCGTCGTCATGGGGGACGGTCGAAATGATGGTCACGACCCGCGTGCCGATCGCCCCTAATTGCCCGATGATCGCGGGAATGGTCGCGGCGGGCGTGACGATGATCGCGAGATCGGGCTTGCGCGGCAGGTCGGCGATTGACGCCACCCACCAGACGTCATCCAGCTCGACCTTGTCTGGGTTCACCGCGAACACCGTGCCGGCGAAGCCACCGTCGATGATATTCTCCAGCACGCGCGTACCGAGCGAGCCGGCCTTGCTCGATCCGCCGATGACGGCGATCGATTGCGGGTGGTTGAGTGCGTCGAGATGTCGGATCGTCATGGTGCAATTTCCGCCCAAAGCCAGAGTGTCGGGCGGACTGTGCCGGGCGGACCGATCGATCTCCATCCGTATTGCCCCGGATGCCGGCCGACCCTTCTACGGGTTACTACGCATTTGGATTCGGCCGGGATTCGCGCATGCCACGCCGGCACGGGGAGAGCGGATTTGCTGTACCAGAAACTATTCACCCAGGCGATCGACCGGCTGCATGCCGAGGGGCGGTATCGCGTGTTCATCGACATATTGCGCAACAAGGGGGCGTTTCCCAATGCGCGGTGCTTTGCCGGGCATAACGGGCCGATGCCGATCACGGTGTGGTGCTCGAACGATTATCTGGCGATGGGCCAGCACCCCAAGGTGATCGCGGCGATGGAGGAAGCGCTGCACGATGTCGGCGCGGGTTCGGGCGGCACGCGC